>Ga0334901_1002947_pt1 | contig 13590 bp, 7 predicted proteins | sample GraSluR3_MG_3_FD_207216 | JGI IMG/M metagenome (GOLD analysis project Ga0334901, IMG submission 207216) | Sludge microbial communities from methane-producing bioreactor in Wageningen University, Netherlands - Granular Sludge_15_08-R3 | ecosystem: Engineered > Bioreactor > Anaerobic > Unclassified...
ACCGTGGCTTTCCAGATATTCCCGCTATGCCGTGTCCAGCCTGTTATGTTCTCCGAACCATATATCTTTGGCTTGTCGCCCGAACCATAGGCACCATAAACAACCGGGCTGCCTGATGTGCCGGATGCCCGCACTGTTATCGTACCTGCCCACGAATCACCCCGCTTAAATAAAATCTGATCGCCGGGTTTGGGCGTAAAACTGTTAACCTTGTCTAAACTGCGCCAGGCCGAACTCACGCTGGTGCCCGGGTTGGTATCATTTCCCGAGGAAGAACTCACGTAATAAACCGTAGAATAACCAGCAACTGAAATCAGCAAAAAAAATACTACAGAAAAAAGTTTCACACTCGCCATACTCCTTTGTTTTGCCCGGAAAAAACCAAATCCGGCCCCCTTAACATTTGTCATTTGTTTATAACATTAAATAAATTAGTAAAGTGTCTCTATTCCGCGTGCAAAGATAAAAAAGTTGCTTTGGGTTCAATATTAATATGTTATATAGCCCCTTGCCCGCTATTCCGCTTTTAAAATACTAAACATAAACCAATAACAGTTGCAAAAATTACATCTGAAAAAATTTAGAATCCCGCATAAATTTTTAAGAATTAATAAAAACCTTATCATCCAAAAAAGGGATTTTAAATATTGACAATTGAAGTAAACCGCCCTTCCAGCAAAAAAAAAACGCTTTCAATTATGAAAAAATGTTCTGTACAATTTTAAACCAGTTTTAGAATTTTATGGATTGTCTAAAAAACGCCATTCATGTAAAAATCTCATTATTAAACAATAAAGAATTTCAAAAAAATAAAACAAAATCCTTAATTTATATTGAATCTAAATAAAACCCCAATTGAAACGGGATTCAATATTAAAAAATGAAGAATTTAATCTTCATTAACACGATGTTTTTGCCGCCGGTACTACAAAATTGTAAATTTGTACAAAACAATGATTTAAGGTTCAATTAATTAAATATAAGAATTATGGAAAGAATAGCTGATGTTGTTAAGCCGGGTGTTGTAACAGGCCCCGACTTGCAGTATATTTTTAGAGTTGCTCAGAAAAACAAATTTGCACTTCCTGCAGTTAACGTGGTTAGTTCCTCGTCAATAAATGCAGTTATGGAGGCGGCAAAAGTAGCCAATGCTCCTGTTATGATTCAGTTTTCGAACGGAGGAGCAGCATTTAATGCAGGAAAAGGGTTGAAACTGGAAGGCCAGCAAGCCGCCATTTTGGGAGCAATTGCAGGGGCAAAACATATTCACGCTTTGGCTAAAGCTTACGGAGTTCGGGTTGTTCTTCACACCGACCATGCAGCAAAAAAACTGCTTCCCTGGATTGACGGCCTGCTCGATGCCGGTGAAAAACATTTTGCAGAAACCGGTAAACCACTGTTTAGCTCACACATGCTCGACCTTTCGGAAGAACCGCTGGAAGAAAATATCGAAATCTCCAAAAAGTATCTGGAGCGCATGAGCAAAATGGGCATGACGCTTGAAATTGAATTAGGCATCACGGGAGGTGAAGAAGACGGCGTTGACAACACAGATGTTGACAGTTCAAAACTTTACACACAACCTGAAGAAGTTTGCTACGCTTTTGAAGAATTAAGCAAAGTAAGCCCAAATTTTACCGTTGCAGCATCGTTTGGTAACGTGCATGGTGTTTACAAACCGGGTAACGTGAAACTTCAGCCGGTGATCCTGAAAAACTCGCAGGAATACATCAAAAAGAAACTGAACCTGGATGACGACTTCCCGGTTGACTTTGTTTTCCACGGAGGATCGGGTTCAGCGCTTGAAGAAATCCGGGAAGCTATCGGTTACGGAGTAATCAAAATGAACATCGACACCGATACCCAGTGGGCATACTGGGATGGCGTAAGAAAATACGAAGCTGAAAAGCATGATTATCTTCAGGGGCAAATTGGAAATCCCGAGGGAGAAGACAAACCCAACAAGAAATTTTACGACCCGCGGGTATGGGTCCGCAAAGCCGAAGAATCGATGATTGCCCGCCTGCAAAAAGCTTTCGAAGATTTGAATGCAGTAAATAGTCTGTAAAAACAATATATGTTTACAATAACAGGCCCGTCAGTTTTGGCGGGCTTGTTATTTTTAGCCCTTCCCTCCCTATTCAATATTATCGCTAAATTGCACCTTGAAACAACTGGCAGATCAGCCCATAAAAAGTAATTTTTGGTATAAGAATGAATAACCGGAAGGGGACATTTGGTTTTTTAAATAATGAGTTCAGCCTGCTCGACAGAAAGCAAGACAGGTATCTGCTTATATTAATCTGCCTGGTGTTCAGTATTGTTTTTCTCAACATTTTTGTTCCGTTCAATATCAACCGTTGGTATTCCGACAAAGGGATTATCCAGTTCCTGCGGCTTTCAAGTTATGGAATGGTGGTTTCGGCAGCCCTCCTTTTTACACAGTTTCCCCTTCGGCAACTTTTTAAAATTAAACATTTCAGGATAAAAACTTTTTTGCTCTGGGTGTTTATCGAAATTGTTCTAATCAGCTTCATCTACATATTTTTATATGGAAACCCTTTGGGCAATTTTATGAACGATCTGGTTTTTTCGGTAAAATATACATTGTCAGGAATCTGCCTGCCTTACTCCTTTGCGCTGCTTCTTATTCATTATAAAAACCATTATTCCGAAATAAAATCGTTGCAGGAACAAATGGCCAAACCACCCCCCGGCAAACTCATCGGATTTAAAGATGAAAAGGGTAAGATTCGTTTTTCGGTGCTACCCAAAGATTTGTTGTTTCTGGAATCTGCTGACAATTATGTCTGTGTTTATTTTCTGTTGAATGGAAAAAAGCACCGGAAGATTTTGCGAAACAGCCTTAAAAACCTTGAAGAACCTTTAAAAGCAAATGCCGTTTTACGCTGCCACCGATCGTTTATTGTAAACACCCAAAATGTGGAAATGGCACAAAAAGAAGGGAAAAAACTTTTTCTAAAACTGAAACAATCCGATACACCCGTCCCTGTTTCCTCTAAATATTTTTCCCTGTTTTCCGATTATATTTCATGAACCGGCATATTTATCCCCGAATAGGCCATTTTAACCCTAAATTTTTGCAATCCGGTTTATCCGTGTAAAATTTGTTCATGTTAAATTTTAAATCCGTAAAAAAATGAAAAAGTTTTTGATTCTTACTTTGGTTGCTGCTTTGGTTGCAGTAACGTTAAGCGCCATGGTATCAACCGGCAACAAAGATGTAGTTGGGAAATGGAAGTATGAGGTTCCAAGTGCCCCGTATGGTTACGAAAAAGGTGTTTTGAATTTTTCTGAAAAGGAAAATGAACTGGCAGGCGAAGTAAAGTTTAACGATGGCTATAAAATTAGCTTGAAAGACGTGAGCTACAAAGGCGACACAGTAAAATTCGGCCTGTACATCGATTATCAGTACATTGGGGTGACAGCAACAGTAGAAGAAGGAAAAATGACAGGGTTTGTCGATTCTCCGGAAGGTAAGATGAAACTTACGGCAGAAAAAAGTCGCTAAATGTCCATTAAAAAAAGAGCCGGCATTTTCAGTTGCCGGCCCTGTTTTTACTTTTTCCCAACAGCGTAATTATCTCCGCTGAAACATACTTATAGTAAAAGTTTACATGCTTTCGCAGCGGTGAAAATTAATTGGAAAAGGTATTTAAACTATTTAAAGTAACCCAAGTCCAAACCAGTGTTTAATCAATTAGAAAAAAAAGTGCAAATAAAAATTGAAAATCTGAATAAGATTTACCGCAACGGGAATTACGCTTTAAAAAATTTAAACCTCGAAATTCCCAACGGTATGTTTGGACTGCTGGGACCGAACGGCGCGGGGAAATCCACACTGATGCGGATTCTGGTAACTTTAATGAAGCCGTCGGGTGGCAGGGTTTTGGTGAACGATTTGGATCTGGCAAAAAACCGCCGCGAAATCAGGGCCATGCTCGGCTATCTCCCTCAGGATTTCAGCTTTTTTTCAAAATTAAAAACTTATGAATTTTTAGATTATGCCGCCCGGCTGGCCGGTATGAAGAATAGTGCTGCCCGCAAAACCGCAGTCGATCAGATGCTGGAAGAAGTGGGCCTTTACGAGGCCCGTGACCGCAATGCCAATAAACTTTCGGGGGGGATGAAACGCAGGTTGGGAATCGCTCAGGCATTAATCAACAATCCCAAAATAATTATTGTGGATGAACCCACAACCGGCCTCGATCCCGAAGAGCGCATCCGGTTTCGCAACCTGCTCTCCAATTTAAGTACCCGCGACGTAATTATTATTTTGTCAACACACATTGTCGGAGATATTTCCAGTACCTGCCACAACATGGCCCTGCTCAGCAAAGGTGAACTTGCTTTTACCGGCTCACCCGAGGAATTAATAAAAAAAGCGGAAGGAAATGTGTGGCTCATTGAGGCTACCGAAACTGAATACATGGAGATAAACGAAAAATATCCGGTGATCTCAACCATTCCCACCGAGGGCGGCTGGGACGTACAGGTTGTCGCGCCCGAAATAAACGGCTATTACGGCAGACAAATTGAGCCCAATCTCGAACACGCCTATGTGCATTATATGGAAAACAACCTGAACCAGTGGACCAATTCTTAAAACTTTAAAGCTGAAAAAATGATTTCATTGCACAACATATTTTCCATTGCCAAATATGAGCGTAAAACACTGCTCAGAAGTTGGTTTTTCCGCATTTTTAGCGTGCTCTCATTATTAATTCTGTTTGCGTTAAACTTCGGCATGATCATCGAAGGCGGCGGAGACCAGGGCTGGGCCATACGAAGTATTCCGGCAGCGATTCCCTATTTCAACCTGCTGATTTTGAATGTCGCACAAGCTATTATCGCTGTTTTTCTGGCATCCGATTTTTTAAAACGCGATAAAAAACTCGATACCACCGAGGTGATTTACATGCGTTCGATGACCAACGGCGAATACGTCATTGGCAAAACCTGGGGAAACCTTCAGGTGTTTTTAGTGCTGAATATTGCCGTTGTGGTAATGGCCCTCATTTTTAACATGCTTTCGCAGCAAACATCCGTCAACTGGGAATCCTACGGAATTTACCTGGTGCTGATAAGTGTACCCACGCTGGTTTTTATAATGGGACTCTCATTTTTACTTATGAGTGTGATTCGCAACCAGGCGATTACCTTTGTGCTTATTCTGGGCTATATCGGAATCACCCTGTTTTTGCTGCAGGACAGGTTCTATTATATTTTCGACTACATGGCCTTTAACATCCCCATGCTTATTTCTGATATTGCCGGAATGGGAAATATGGACAAAGTGCTGATTCACCGTGGAATCTATTTTTCCCTGGGCATCAGTTTTATATTCCTGACCATTTTCCTGCTGAAACGTTTGCCGCAATCCGAAACCATGACCTGGTTTTCGCTGGTTTTTGCCATTCTGTTTTTTACTGCAGGCGGGTATTTTGCATGGCAGCACCTGAATCAGTTTAAAACCAATGAAACGATGAGGAATGAAGCCATTGCACTAAATAATACCTATGTAAAGGAACTGCTGCCGGCAACCCTTTCCCACGCCGTTTCATTAACGCACAATGGAAACTCCATTGAGGCTACATCGAAAATTAAGGTACAGAACCAAAAATCGGAACCTGTTAAAAAGCTTATTTTCAGCCTGAACAGTGGTATGACAGTACAATATTTTAAAGTGAACGAACAAGAAACTCCGTTTGAGCGGGTGAACCACCTTCTAATAGCGGAAAATACTTCCATAGAGCCCGGCGATGAGGCCGAAATTGAAATAATTTATGCAGGTGGAGTGACCGAAACCCTTTGCTACCTCGATATTCCGGAAGAAGAAAGAACGGAAAAGTATGGAAAATTTGTATTGAATGTAGATAAAAGGTATGCTTTTTTAACACCAAATTATGTGCTTTTAACCCCGGAAGTCAATTGGTATCCGAAAACCGGTGTAACCTACAGCACCGAAGATGTCAGCTGGAATCATCCTGAATTTGTGGATTTTAGCCTGGAAGTAAAAACCAACCCGGGGCTTCAACCCGTTTCACAGGGCAAAACGGTTCAACTTGCTGACGGGCATTTCACTTTTGAAAATAATGTCCCGTTAACTCAAATTTCGCTTGCCATTGGCCAATACGAAAAGAAAACGATTCAGACCGACAGCCTGGAATACGGTGTCTGGCACATTAAAGGGCACGATTATTTTACAGAATCTTTCCCGGAAACAAAAGATACATTGGAGATGCTTATTGCCGAGCGAATGGGCGATTTTAAACGAACTTACAACCTGGAGTATGCTTTCGACCGTTTCTTTTTGGTTGAAGTACCGGCCCAGTTTAAAACCTACGAACGCATTTGGTCGGGCAGGCAGGAATTGATTCAGCCCGAACAAGTACTTATTCCTGAAAAAGGTTACCTGTTGCGAGAAGCCGATTTTGAAGGTTCCAAAAAAAGAATGGAACGCTGGGGCAGGCGCGGTAACGCCAATATGACTGAAAAAGACAAGGAAATCAGGGTTCTTTCTGAATTTACGGGAATTTTTACGCGAGAGCAATCAGCCGATTTTCAAAGAAGTGGAAGTAATTTTTCAGTTCAGGAGATTCCCAATCCGTACTTTATTTTTGCCATGCTCTATAATTTTCAAAACAATATTATTTCTGACCAGTGGCCCATTACCAACCGCATTTTCGAAGCCTATTTAAAAAGCCAGTCTGCCGATATGCGTTCGGGCTGGATGCGCAACATGCAGGGAATGAGCGACGACGAACTGGCTAATATTGCCCTGCAGGACAGTACATTCGAAGAAATTCTGGCCGACCCGGAGCAGAAAAAGATAATTGACAATGTTATTAAACTGAAAGGCGAAGTACTTTTTTCAATGGTACAATGGAAAGCCGGACAGGAAGAATTTGAAGATTTTCTGCGAGAGGTACTAAGGGAATACCGTTTTCAAAATATCGACTTTGGGCAGTTCGATCAAATCATTAACGAAAAATTTGACGTGCAGCTTATCCCAATGATGGACGACTGGTTTAAAACAAAAACGCTTCCCGGATTTCTATTTTCCCCTGTCGAAGCTGTAAAAGTAAAAACCGCCAACCGTATGCAAACAAAGGTATCGCTTAAAATCACCAACTTTTCCGACACGGAAGGCATTGTCAAACTTTCTTTCAGAATGGGCGGCGGGGGCGGCCCCGGCAGAGGTTTTGGGAGAGGACCAGGCACAAACGACATGATTCATAAACTGGTTTACCTGGAACCACATCAGACGAAAGATGTAAATTACATGTTCGATGTTGATCCGCGAATGGTAATGATAAACACCATGACTTCACAAAACATTCCCCAGGTTATTATGGAAGGATTTCGCGACATTCCCGAAGATCCACGGGCTGTTCCGCTGGAAGGAGAAACCGTTTCAGAAATTCCGGTTAGGAAACAACTTCCCGGTGAAATTATTGTTGACAATGAAGATCCTGAATTTGAGATTACCGTAACGGAAGAAATCAGTCTTCTGGAAAAATGGCTGGCAAAAGATACCGAAGGCATTCAAAAATATACAGGTTTGAATTACTGGCGACCTCCGTCCAACTGGTCGGCAACAACCAATTCCGACTTTTTTGGCGAATATGTACGATCTGCCCACTATATAAAAACCGGCGATGGCTCCATGAAAGCAAAATGGCACGTGCCGGTGGAAGAATCAGGTTATTACGATGTACATTACCATGTATTCAAACCCCGCAGAATTGGCCGTGGCGGAAACGAAGATCATGGCGAATATCAGTTTTTTATTCACAGTGACGATGGAATTGAAGAGCAGTCGCTGGGCATTCAAAATGCCGAAGAAGGCTGGAACCACCTCGGTTCCTATTACTTTTCGCCCGACACGGCACTGATTGAATTGACCAATAAATCAGAGTCGCGCGTTGTTTTTGCCGATGCGGTAAGACTGGTGAAATTATAAGAACTATTGAAAAAAAAGAAATATGAAGTCGTTAAAAAAATTAAACCCAATGCGAAAAACAGTTTTTTTACTTTCGCTGACTCTTTTGCTCATTTCGGGAGTAAAAGCCCAGGAAGTACTTACACTCGAAAAAGCATTTCAGATTGCAGAAACCAGCAGCCCCGACCTGCAACAATCGTTGTTAAACCTCGAGCGGTTCCAGAAAAACCTGGAAGCACAGCGGGCCGCACTTAAGTCGCGTTTTTCTCTCGACGTTTCTCCGGTTAATTTCAGCCGGAACCGTAGGTTCGACAACAGGGTTTCGCAGTGGTACACCAACGAAAACTTTGAAACCAACGCACTTTTCAGGGTTGAACAACCTATTTTAATTACCGATGGTACCCTGTCACTTACCAACCAGTTTGGCTGGCAAAGCAGTTACTCCGATGCCAGCGATATTGAAAGCCAGGTCTTTTTCAACAACCTGTACCTCAACTTCAACCAGCCCCTGTTTACCTACAACCGGCAAAAACTGGAGTTGAAAGAACTCGAACTCAATTTTGAAAATGCCAACCTTGCCTACGTGATGCAACGCCTGAACATGGAAAGAAACGTAACCCAGTTTTTTTACAATGTGTATATGACCCAGATGAATCTGAATATTGCCAGAGAAGAATTAAACAACACGCAAAAAAGCTACGAAATCATAAAAAACAAAGTGGATGCCGGACTGGCTGCAATGGAAGAATTGTACCAGGCCGAACTCAACCTGGCGACTTCAAAGTCGTCGCTTCAGGACAGGGAAGTGGCTTTTGAAAATGCAAAAGACCAACTCAAACTTTATTTGGGAATGGATCTGTACAAAGACTTCTCCATTCTTGCCGATGTATCGGCCAACCCGGTTCCGGTCGATTTGGAAAAAGCCATTGAAACCGGCCTGGCTTCGCGTATGGAACTTCGCCAAAGGGAAATCGATATCGAATCGAGCCAGTTCGATCTCATCCGCACCAAATCGTTAAATGAATTCAGGGGCGATGTTAACCTGCGTCTCGGCATTTCGGGCGATAACCGAAACCTCAATCAAATTTTCGATGCGCCGACCAATAGTCCGTCGGTGGGCGTTAGTTTTAACATCCCGCTGTTTGACTGGGGCGAAAAAAAAGCACGAATTGCCGCCCAGGAAGCTGCCATCGAAGCACAAAAACTTAATTATACCGACGAACAAAATCAAATTATTATTGGCATCAGGCAAGCCTACCGCAACATTCAAAACCAGCTTAACCAGATTGCCATTGCCGAACAAAGCCAGACCAATGCCGAACTCACTTACGAAATTAACCTGGAAAGGTATGAAAACGGCGATCTCACAGGTATGGACCTCAACCTGTACCAAACGCAGTTGTCGGAGCGAAAAATAGCTTATGCTCAGGCGCTTATTAATTACAAAATTGAGTTGCTTAACCTGAAAATACAGAGCCTTTTCAACTTCGAGAACAACGAACCGATCATTCCGGCCGACCTATACTTAAATCAAAACAATTAATTCAGCAAAAAACAGATTGAAATGAAAAATATTAAATTCTTCGCGTTAATTATTCTGGCTGCATTAGCCGCCTGTAACCAGCAAACCCAGTCAGGAAGCACCGAACTGGCTGTACCGGTTTCCGTTGAAGATATCAGGCTTCAAAGTATCGAACAGTTTATAAGTACCACAGGCACAGTGAATGCCACAGCCGAAGTGACTTTAAATTCGGAAATGGCCGGCGACTACTATTTACAAACCAATCCGGCAACCGGCAGGCCTTATAGACTGGGCGATCGTGTGTCCAAAGGGCAAACCATCGTTAAGTTCGAAAACGAAGAATATGTGAACAACCTCGCCATGGACGCCGTTAAACTGAACCTTGAAATTTCGGAACAGGAATACGAAAAACAAAAATCGCTGTATGAAAAGGGGGGAGTTACCCTGCGTGAACTGCGCAACTCAGAGGTTTCCAAGACCAACGCGCAGTACAACTACGAAAATGCCGAAATTCAAATGGTTAAAATGAGCGTTAAAGCTCCTTTTACCGGAGTAATTGTCGAACTTCCGTATTACACCAACGGAGTACGGGTGCAGTCGGGCTCGCCTATGGTTACTCTTATGAGTTACAACCAAATGTACATGAACATTAATCTTCCTGAAAAAAACATAGAAGAGCTGAAGCTGGGGCAGGAAGTTTTGGTAACCAACTATACCCTTCCGGAAGACACGCTCAGGGCAAAAGTAACAGAGCTTTCGCCGGCAATCAGCACCGAAACAAGAACTTTTTCGGGGAAAATTGAAGTAGCAAACCCCGATTTGAAATTACGCCCTGGAATGTTCGTGAAAGCCGATATAATCACAGCACGAAAAGACAGCACCATCGTTATTCCAAAAGACGTAATTCTAACCGGAGGCCGGGGCAAATATGTATTTATTGTGGGCAGAAACAGCGCCGCCGATGACCGCAGAATTACAACAGGTCTTGAAAATCAAGACTTTGTTGAGGTAACTGAAGGACTTTCGGTGAATGACAGATTGATTATCAAAGGCTTTGAAACACTCCGCGATAATTCAAAAGTTCGAATTATCCGTTAGGAATTATGCCGGAAAATCATTAGAAATTATTTAAAATGAAGAAATTAACCCAATTTTCTGTCAATTACCCGGTAACCATCCTGATGATTGTCCTGGGAGTTATCCTCCTGGGCTACATTTCGTTCGACAAGCTGGGGGTTGACCTTTTCCCCGATTTGAACTCGCCCCGCATTTTTGTGGAAATAAGTTCGGGCGAGCGACCTCCGGAGGAAATGGAAAAACAGTTTGTGGAAAATATTGAAGCGCTGGCCATCCGTCAGTCCGATGTCATTCAGGTTTCGTCCATAACCCGGGTCGGGACTGCGCAAATTACCGTAGAATATGCCTGGAATAAAGATATGGACGAGGCTTTCCTCGATCTGCAGAAAGCACTGAACTCGTTGACACAAAACGCCGATATCGACGATTTACGCATAACCCAGCACGATCCCAACACCGCGCCGGTAATGCTGATTGCAGTGAAACACAACGAAATTACCGACATGAACGAAATCCGGAAAGTTGCCGAAAATTATATCCGCAACGAACTGGTGCGTTTGGAAGGCGTGGCCGAAGTGGAACTTTCAGGTCAGGAAGAAAGCGAAGTGGTTATCAATACCGACCATTACCGGCTCGAAGCTCAGGGACTTACTTTGGATGAGGTAAGCACACGCATCCAGAATTTTAACCGAAATGTTTCAGGTGGCCGAATCAGTGAAATGGGAATGCAGTACATTGTAAAAGGAGTGCGGCTGCTCGACGATGTGGAGGATTTCGAAAACCTGATTGTGGGTTACAAAGCCGTGAGGGCGGAAACGGAAGGCAGCCGGCGTATTGAAATGGCGCCGGTATTTCTGCGTGATGTAGCCACCGTTTCGTTAGCCAACAAAAAACCCGCAAATATTGTACACTTTAACGGCGAACGGTGCGTTGGACTTGCCATTTACAAAGAAACCAAATTTAACACCGTAAAAGCGGTGGACCAGGTTAACGATGCCCTCACCAATATTCAACGGGCGTTGCCCGGTTATACCTTGCAACAGGTAACCAACCAGGGCCGTTTTATCAGCAGCGCTATTGGCGAGGTTCAGAACACAGCCTTACTCGGAATTCTGCTTGCCGTGTTTATACTTTTCCTGTTCCTGCGCCGTTTAGGAACCACGCTTATTGTGAGCATTGCCATTCCCATTTCCATCATTGCCACCTTCAACCTCATGTACTTTAACAACCTCACCATCAACATTATGACACTGGGAGGTCTGGCGCTTGGCGCAGGTATGCTGGTGGACAATGCCATTGTGGTACTCGAAAATATTTTCAGAAACCATGAAAACGGGATGAGTGTAAAAGATGCCGCAGTTACCGGAACTGCCGAAGTGGGCGGCGCCATTACTGCCTCGACACTCACAACTATAGTCGTTTTCCTTCCTATTGTTTATTTGCACGGAGCATCGGGCGAATTGTTTAAAGACCAGGCCTGGACCGTTGCATTTTCGCTGGTTTCTTCGCTGTTTGTGGCCATATTTGTAATTCCCGTGCTGTATCACCGGTTTTATAAAAATAAAAAAGCGCCGGTGAAAAAACACTCGGTAAAAATGGGCGGATATAGTCGGTTTCTCGATAAAATTCTAAAAATAAAATGGATTGTGGTTATCGTAACTACCCTGGTTGTAGTTGGTTCGTTTTTACTGGTTCCGCTTATTGGCACAGAATTTATGCCCAAAACCGAAACCCGCGAATTTACCATGAACGTAAAAATGCAGGAAGGTACAAAACTGGAACGCACCGCGTCAACCGTCGGGAATATTGAAACAATTCTTACAGAGTATCTCGGCGACAATCTCGATAAAATCTATTCGCACTCAGGACCTTCAACCAGTATTTTAGGCGATGCCACATCCGTTTTTCAGGGCGAAAATACAGCACAGATAAAAGTCATTTTAAAAGAAGATGCTGTATTAACAACCGGCCAGGTTATCGAAACCATGGATAACCTCACTGCAAATATTTCCGGCCTTGAAATCAGTTATGCCGAAGAACAAAGTGCGTTAAAATCCATTCTTGGAACCGAAGAAGCTCCGGTTGTTGTGGAAGTAAGGGGTGAAGAACTCGAAGAAATAGAAACGGTTCTGAACCAGGTGAAAGAACGGATGATGACCGTGGAAGGATTGTTTAACATTCAAACTTCTTTGGAAGAAGGTGCGCCGGAGGTTGAGGTGCATGTGGACCGTATCAGGGCTGGAATGTATAATCTCAATATCAACACGGTTATTTCGCAAATCCAGGATCAGTTGGAGGGCAAAAACGCCGGGCAAATGGAAAAATCGGGCGAAATGCGCGATATCACCATTAAAGTTCCCGAAAAAGGATTGAATGATATATACAACCTCACCATCAATTCCGGAGATCAGGTATTCAGGCTCAGCGAAATTGCAGATATCACATTCGGCGTTTCGCCCAAAGAAATTCTGCGGAAAAACCAAAACCGCACCGGAAGGGTTACTGCGCAAATGAATAAAGGCTTTGCATTGGAGCATGTTGCCAATAATATCAGGCAGGAAACGGCCTCAATTGAGTTGCCGCAAAACTACCGCATTCTGGTAACCGGCGAAGAAGAAAAAAGACAGGAATCGATGAGCAGCCTGGGATTTGCCTTAATACTTTCGGTAGTACTGGTTTATATGGTAATGGCTTCTCAGTTCGAATCGCTCATTCACCCATTTACCATTCTGCTTACCATTCCGCTGGCCGTGGTGGGCAGTATTGTCATCTTCTTTGCACTGGGAAAAACCCTCAATATTATGGCGCTTATTGGAATTATCATGCTGGCAGGTATTGCCGTCAACAACTCCATTATTTTGGTTGACCGCATCAACCAGCTTATTCGCGAAGGAAATACCAGAAGGGAAGCCATTTTACAAGCAGGACAACAACGCATAAGGCCAATTATTATGACCAGTTTAACCACCGTGCTTGCCCTGCTGCCATTAACGTTTGGTTTTGGCGAAAGTGCTTCGCTGCGTTC
>Ga0334901_1002950_pt1 | contig 13569 bp, 21 predicted proteins | sample GraSluR3_MG_3_FD_207216 | JGI IMG/M metagenome (GOLD analysis project Ga0334901, IMG submission 207216) | Sludge microbial communities from methane-producing bioreactor in Wageningen University, Netherlands - Granular Sludge_15_08-R3 | ecosystem: Engineered > Bioreactor > Anaerobic >...
TAAGGCAGGTGCCGGTTTTGGCAATTCATGGACGGTTTTATCCAATCCGCCAAATAAAATTTGCAAACGGTTCTTTTTGCGGATGTTTTGGAGTACACCCCAAGACAAACCAATCCATTGCAGGGCTTTGGTTAAGTCTTCATTAGTGTTTTCATATTTTGTTTTAGTGTTTTCATATTTTGTTTTAGTGTTTTCATATTTTGTTTTAGTGTTTTCATATTTTGTTTTAGTGTTTTCATATTTTGTTTTAGTGTTTTCATATTTTGTTTTGTAATCATCCTTTTCGCTCTGAAGGGTTGCTTTGTCACCCTCAAGATTCTTAATAGTTTGGTTAAGCATTTTGATTTTATCGTCATGAATCGTTTTTAATTCATCGGTTCTTTGAGTATTTGCATTGACTTCATTTTCTAACGATTTTATTTTTGATTCGTACCCATCAACCAACTGATTTTTATCACTTTCGAAGGATTCCACCTTTTCGATGGTCTCCATTATCCGATCAAAATCAGTTTTTAAAAGCAATGTTACTTCGGGCGGGTTTTCATTTTCAGGACATCCACCCAATACACCGCCCTTTGGCAAACCTATTTTTCGTTGATTATTATAACACTTAATCCGGCCGGTTTCATTTTTGGGTCTTTTCATGGGATCCAACTCCATATATTAATTAGTCTAATTTAGACTATATTAGAATATCGGTATTATATTTTAGAATTATTTAGAATGTTAAGTATAATTTAGACTATTTTAGAATATTTCATAGAATATTTTAGACTTTTTTAGAATAAATTTAATTAATTGATAAGAGCGTGGTAAAAATGAATAATAAACAAATAAAAAAGAGTATTGAAGAAATTAAAAAACAATTGGAAGCCCAAGGCAAAACAAACAAGTTAAACGTATTTGAAAGAATTGAGATTGCCGAACGGATTTTTGGAAGTGATTCGTTCCGAGCATATAAAGAAGCCCTGGAAGATGGAAAACCCGAAAATGCCCGCGTTATCCTGGCGAAGATTCCAGAGAATGAACGCGAAACATTTTTGGGATGTTACGAAACCGGGGTTTATTTAAGTTCAATTGGATATTAACCGAGAATGTACATCATTATAACGTTGTTTAAGTCCATTATCTGATATTTTGGTATAAATCATTGTAGTGTCCAAACTCTTATGTCCTAAAAGTTGTTGAATCTCTTTGATGTTTAACCCGCCTTCCATTTGCAGGTGATGGACCGCGAAACTATGTCTTAATTTATGCGGGGTTACTTTGTCACCTGGAAGACCACTTTTTGCAGCTGCATTTTTAACTATCCTTTGAACTGATCGGATTGATAACCGCCCACCCGTCCGGCTTAAAAATAATGCCGGGTTATCGTCGGCCCTGCCGTCCAACATGGCTTTGATTAATTCAATTGTTATTGGATCCGTGAACGCGGGCCGGGCTTTTCCACCTTTACCCCGTTTTATTTGAATGCTGCCGTCACTTAAATTAATGTCTTCAATGTTAAGCCGGGTTAATTCGCCGACTCTTAAACCTGATGAATATAACAAATAAATGATTGCTTTGTCTCTGGTTTCGTGGATACCATCGGGCGCTTTAATCAACTTTTTAACCTCTTCAGTTGAAAGATATTTTGGCGCGGCCTCTTCAATCTTCGGAGTTTTAACGGAACTGCAATCAAAACCAATACTATGTAAAAACCGTTTCACCACTTCAATTTCGGTTTTGATACTACTTTTCGCCAAGTTGCGATCATGCAGCAATTGGGCTTTGTAGTCTTCCAGGATTTCCACGCAATTATCAGTTGTTATGTTGTTGGTCTCTATGTAGGCAATGAATCGGGTTAAATAAAAATCGTAATTCTTAATCGTATCTTGAGACCTGCCGTCATTTTCCAAACGTTCCAAATACTTTTCCAACTCGGTTTTGGTTATCATTTTTTCCAACTCCATAAAGTTTTAGATAAAACTCTATAACATTAATATTCATTTCACCTTATATAAGAGTGTCGTTTTTTTAATCAATAATGATACTCAAAACGGGTTTACTATATAAAGGACGCCCGGAAATGGCGTAAGTATTACAAAACATAAAAATTAAATAAGAAGTAATAAAATAAATATCGTTGGCGGTGGTTTCGAAGCCCTCTTATTTGATTACTACCGCCTATTTTCACTTAATTTAAGATTTAATGTTTTCAATCTTCCATTTTCTTTTCGAAGTTCATCGATTGTTTCAATGGCTTTATCTGTCATTTTCAAACATTATTTATTAAGTTTAATTAGTTCTTTGGTGTTATGTTCGTGGTTATCTTGGAGTTTTTGGAAGTTTTCTTTCGTGAATATGATTAATGATGTTCCCTCTTCCATTGGAACGCCAAGACCGGGATTGATCATTATTCTACTATGAAACCGCATAACGGCACCGTCGCCGGCCTCTGATATTAAATTCCCCTTACTATCTTTAAATCTGATCATGATCTTACACCCCGAAATCTTTCAATGAACTTTGGCTTTGCAATTCCTTTTTCAGATCCGCATTTTCCTTTTTTAATTCATCAATTACCTGCATTAATTTGGTCACTTGGTAACTGTGTAAGTCCATATAATACATCATGGAGTCTTGGAAATGGTTCACGCTGCCAGGACTCAATATATAAACGGTTTCGTCTATATTGAAGTTCCTTAAAATAAGTGGATTGGTCGCAATGTATAACCCGTTTTTTTCTTGGGTTATTTGACCGACCCCGTAACGTTGTTTATGTTTGGCAGGTTCAACCGGTTTTTCTGTTAATTCTTTTAACTCTTCCGGCAAATCGTCATGTTTTGCCATAATTTAACCCCATTTATTGGTTGTTTGATATACATTAAACCCCTAATATTTGTCATTGGATCCGTTATTTTTCTTCCTTTTCTATCCATAAAGCCAGGGCCTCTTCGATTCCTTTTCGTAAATAACCCCGTTTCCATTGAAACTTTTTCCCTGAAAGTTCCCGGAACTTAACGGCTATTTCGTCTTTAACATCAACTGTTATTTGGGTGTCGCCTTCTTTTACCATCCTTTAACCTCGTTTTAATGTTTTGTAGTTTTAGAGTATTTAACTTTTAATTGCAATCCTGGTTTTATCGGTAACATTGAAAATCTAAAACTTTATATAACACGTGGCGAATAATAAAGAATGTTTTAGAGTTTTAGATAAAAGAATGATTGAAGAGGTGAACATGGAGCAATGAAACAAGCCAACAACTCCGGGTTTGAATCCCGGGAACTTATAAGACCACGGCGGTTTCTGGTATCATTGCCAGATGAAACCGTCTTCATGGCTTTAAGCCGTGAGCTATACCGTAAATATGAAATTACACCCAAAGAAGCCATTCAACTATTGGTTTTGGAATATGTTCATAATGAGGTTGCCAGGTCAATGATTGACCGGGTTCTGGAAGGTGTTTCGAAATGACGGTGGAATCTTACGACTTAACATCGGAAGAGAATGCACGGGTTAATGATTTAAGGGTAAAGTTCCGGGCGAAACGGGATTTATATTATCGTTTGTCCTGGCATGATGAAAGCCGACCGAAGGTTTACAAAGAAGCGGTGGATCTACTACATGAACGGCTTTATATTTTGCTCGGATTGTAATTAAAAAAATAAAATTCATTTGAGACCAGACCCGGGCCCACCCCTTTAAAACCGGAGCAAACGGCTTTACGGTATGCAGATACCCCGGTTTTATTATTTGAGGTTTTAAATCAAAACGTGATTGACAATCTTTTTAAAACCCTAACTTTATAATTTGAAATATAATATTGGAAGATGGTTTTTATATGGGCGCGAAAAACCAGATAACGAGCTTTAAGGTGAAACCCGAGGTTGTCGAAGTTAATATTTTGGGATTCCACCCCTGGAATGGTAAAACTTTAAAGGCAAATGAGAGTTATCGGAAGTTTGATTTTGAAGAGCACGGGGAAAAATATGTTATTTGCCAGTTATGCGGCCGCGCTTTTGTTTATAATGATAAACCGGTTTGCATTGCCACGCTTAAAGAATGTTATAATGATGAATGCCAGGGGAATTGTAAAAAGATAAGATACAAGCGCAAAGCCAAAGCCAACATTCATAAAAAAATATGTCCTTATTGCCGGGGTTCTCCAGATATTCCAAATTGGGCTTCGAATGATGTTATTAAGGATAATTCCCGCAAATTTGCAGATTCCCAAACGTTGATTGAGCAACCAATGGAACCCGCCGGGCATGATTCGTTTGATTATGGCGAGATTATGGACGAAGATCAAAATCAGAGCGTGGAAATGTACGATTTGGAAGATTCCGAAGACTATTCAGATTCCGATTTTTCGGATGGTTTCGAGCATGAACGAAGCGGTTCAAATACGTATATTCGGGATTATATCACGGGCGAAACCCTGGCGACAATTAAAGATTATTTTTCACTTCAGGATCCAAACGAGGACCTGGCACCGCAACAAAGAAAAGAAATGTTGAAACCTTCAATAACACGGGAAAAACCCCGAAATGTTAATAATGCCGGTTTATATGTTCGTGCCCGTGAAACTGCATTGTTTAAACGGGTTGAAAAGGTTTATCAATGTAAAGGGCAATTAACAGAGTACGTAGAACGTAAAAAAGGGTCTAACATTATCAGGAAATATAAATATGTTGATGGACCATTGAAAGGTTTACCCCGAATATATCCACGCGTCAATTATACAACTCCAATTAATTTAAATATTATCCGGCAGCTGCCAAGGCGGGAACGAGTTTTTAATCCGGATTGGTGCATTTACAAGTTTATTTCGCGGGAAGATTCATTTGTAAACGGTATTTATCGAAAATATCCGGAAAAATCATCATTTGAAACATTAATGCAGAAAAAGAGTTTCGCCACTTATTACACTGAAAGTTTAATCGAACCGGAGCAACGAGATTTAAAACCATTCAAAAAAGTTTTGAGAGATCGTCATTTTAAAATGATGTTGGAACTTACAAATCTCGCAAAAAGTTTTTTAATGAAAAATGATTATGGCGAATCCAAATTCCCCAAATTTAAGGATTTGAAAGTTTATATTATAATGAATCATTACGGCGTTTTATATGAAGATCCGTTAAAAGATTATGTTCCATTTGCAGATTTGGAAAAGGAATTTGAAGAAATTGATTATATTAACCGCCCTTTAGATTATACGCCCGATTTAATTGAATATGTTGATTATCCACCACGTGAGCGGTCTAAATATAGATCTAATTTGTTTTATGCCGGCGGTTTAATGCGGTTATATCAAATGAAAACCGTTAAACATGATTATAGTAATTCTTTTGTATTATTGAAAGGTCCGGATGTTCCAAAAGAACATGAACCCGATCATTATCCGAAATATTCCGCGAAATATTTCCAGAGGGCGCCAAGGTTCCCGGGTGGTTATTTAACAAAAAGGGAAATCGGATTGATTGAAGATTTGGACGAAGAAAAACAAAATCGGATGGTTAAAGCCCGCGAAGATTGGATTAAAACTTATGGCAAACGTCATAATGCTTATAACTTGAAGGATACGCGGCGGATTAACCTATATGCACCGATTTATATTCCCAATTGGAAGATTAAAGACGGGGAAATAAAGGAAACCAAAGAAATGTATTTTGTTAGAAATACAAGCCGAATTAAACCCGCCAAACGAGATAATGGAGAAAAGGCCCGTTACTGGCGCCAGTCTATCGACACTTTTAATAAATATCAGTTGCCAAAAGAGCGGATGATAATTCAAACCGTTGAAAGAGGAGTTGAAGGCGAACCCGTTAAAAGGATAAAATTAAAATGGATTTCAAAGGACCGTTGGATTAATTGGGGTAAAACTAAAAATTGGGATAAATTCAGAGCTGCCGACCTGGCGGGATTTAAGAGAATAATTTCGCCCGTAGAAAAAACAAGATTAGAATTAAATTCCAATGAATCCCAAAAAATAATCGTATATCCATTGTTTAAATGGAAAAAGGGGAAATTTTTATATGAAAGATTCCAAAAACAACCCGAATCCGAATAGTATTAATAAAAATAAGTCTTATATTATCCCGGAATTTGGGTTTTGTAATCACTCCTATATTATAAGAAGTGATGAAGTTAAGAATATTTGTATATTTCTAACTAATTATATCTTATCTTTATTAATATATAAATGTTTTGGTCACTTTTTCGGGGTCGTGGAATTGCGCCCACTTTGTCGCGACCCCTATTTTTTGTTACTCAAAAATGAATTATCCAAACTTAAATCCAAACTAATGTTATTTAATAAGAAAAAAGCGACATTCGAAAGATGGTTCCTTTATAAGTGTAACAAAAAATTCTTTGAATTTGAACGATTTATGTCCTGGCAGGTGCACCGGGTGAACGTTCAACTAAAATTTATAATAAAAAATGTTACTGGAAAAACCGGTAATGTCGGAGGTTAAAACCAAAAATGAGATACTTAACAGATACCGAGCGCTTGAATTGTAACATATATACAAACCAAAAAAAGACGCTCCAAAAAGTTAAGGTGGAAATCCTAAAAGAACATGACATCAAAGTTCCAATTAGTGAATTGGTCCGGCGGGCCCTGGAAATTGGGATTCCCGCCATTGAAAAAGATCAATCCTTTGTCATGGAACTAAAACAATAAATTATTAAATAGTAGATACATCTAACAAGACAATAGAACAGATAAAACCAAAGGAAAAATAGCATTGAAACCCGGAGGGGTGAACCTCCAGGCAGGCCACTTGCGCCAACAAGTGGTAAAATAGTAAGTAGAATTTACTTTGTAAGTTCTTACTATTTAAATTATATGTTGCCTGGACAGGATTTCAAACCCTCTAAAATAAAACTATTTTTCCGATTTAAGGGGTTTGAATTAATGGAAAATAATAAAAAAGAATTACATATATTAATACGGGATAAAACGGCCCTAAAACTCAAAGAATTATACGAAAAGGAATATCCCGGCGAAGACAAAAGCTTTTCCGTTTTTGTCGAAAATCTAATTTTATTTGCAATGAGTGAACGCGGGGTGACACTATGAGAACCCCGAGGATCCAATGGACCCGGATCAAACATGATTTGAATCTGGTTATCTTTGCAGCACGCGACGCCGGACTATCTGAAGAGGACGTTCAAAAACTGATTGACGCGGGCGACATAATCGACAACCTCGAATATATCGTCACCCGTGACTTTTCAAGTCCGTTAAACTTATTCATGTCAACGGCAACGCCAGGGGTGATCAAATGACCCAAAAGCAACGGATGACCCAAAACAAGATTGTTGATCCTGGCCAGAGCGTGCCAATGATTCATCGGATTAATAAGAGATTCCGGAAAAATCCTTTTGAAATAATTCCTTTAAATTTCTATGATAAGGGAAAATGCAATAATGAAAGGATACCGTCAAAAGAACGGCGAAAATTGGGCATTGACCCGAAACGTCCATGCAAACATTGGTTAGATGGTAATATTTACCCTGAAAAGTATTATCAGGACTACAAAGGGAATTTATCAATCCGAAGGGGTGAATATAAGTTCCATTGGTCCGATAATCCGATGGAAAAAGCAACCACCCGTTATTTGGTCACGATTGACTTGGACCATCCGACACTTTACGAAGACTATTTTAAAGATGTTGAAACCTATACAAGCCAATCACCATTTAAAGGATTCCATTTGTTGATTTGGAGCATAAGAGACCCCGGAACTAACCAATCTTACCAACTGGCCGACGGTCGCGAGATTGAGATTAAAACAAAAGGTTTTGAAGTTTTGCCACCTGGCGGGGTGAAAGAAAAGAAAATCAAAAGTTATTATGAAGAAATCAAAGACACGGACTTATTGACCGTTGATCACCCCTTCCAATTCATTAAAGAATGTTTGCCAGCTGGTAGCATTCCCGAACCCGAAAAACCAGTTGTTGGAAGTCATGGAATCGTGATTAAAGGACGCGGTGACAATTGGGAATTGACCGCCAACGAAAGAAATAAAATCGTTGAAATGTTGGAACCCGCATATATCGAGGGTAAAAGACATAAAATCATATTCTCATTGAAAGGATGGCTTAAAAAGTCCGGTGTTATTGAAGAGAGCGCCATTAAATTAGTTGAAGCCCTGGCCGATAAAGACGATGAAAAACAAAAGCGGGTTGCCGATGTTCGGCGTGAATATCAAAGTACAATGCCCGATGAAAAGAGATTGGGATCTTCCGGTTTGTCTAAAGTGTTAAGCGAAGTTTTACATGATGACGAAGTCCACGAAATCATGATAACAGTCTCAAAAATACTTGGAACGAGCAACCATCCAAAAGAAAATGTTTATGCCGAAGCCGGGGTTAATAAGTGGTATATTGCAGATTATAACAACCTCGCGGTTTGGAGCGCCGGCCGTGACAAACGAAATAATAAGTTCAAATTAGGGCGTAAAATCACGGAAGGTGTTATTGTTGATGGAACGGTGTTATATAACCCGTTAGACCAAAGCCGAACGTTTCAGTTGGACATTTTAACAGATTTAGACCCGACAAATGGCCGGCTTATTCATGTTTCGGGCATTGCGGACGAAGTTGTTGGAAGTTTAAAATCAAAAACTTTAGTCAATTACACCCGAGAAGCTCCGGACGCGTGGACGACATTATTAAACGCGTATGAACGGGCCGGCAGGTTAAAAGTTGAAGTTGGCATGGACCAAACGGGCTTCTTTTTAAGAGAAAACCAGGTTGTTTTCAATGGCGAAAAAATCCAGATCACGGATCTCGAATCATTAAAAGACGCTCTGATATTCTTAAACGAAATGGGAATTAAAGCGTTTGATTTTGCAATTGAAAGATTCGCAACTGTTATTAAATGGAGTTTAACGGCACCCTTCCATTTTTACATGAAACAAAAAGGTTTCAGAAATCTTAAATGGGTTTGCCTCTTCGGCGAACCGGATTCGGGAAAAACAACTTTAGGAACGATAACCCGTTACATTTGGGATTTACCAGAGGGCGAATATGACATCGGCGGTTCAAGCATTGCCTCACAATACCAGATCGGCGAAAAATTAAAACATAGTACATTTCCAATGATTGTAAACGAACCCATCGGAGCGTTGAATGATCCGGCCGTGGTGGAAATCGTGAAAAGAGCAATCCGAAGCCCGGTCGCCAGGGAAAAACACACCAACGCAGGACACACTATAATACCAGCATTAACACCGTTTTTATTAACCAGTAACAACCTAAATATGGACGATTCGGCCCTTATCAAAAGAATGATCGTCCAAAGATACACCGCCGGAGACCGACGAAGCCAAAAACAAATTGAAGAGTTCGAAAATGAATATGAATCAAGGTTCCCAATACTTCGAGAAATTGGCGCCGCGGTCTCAATCATGGTTTGCGAAAATCCGGACATCCTGGAAGATGACCATAACGAAACGGGAATCAAAATTTTAAATGAATTGTATAAAATGGTAGATCTACCCGTGCCCGAATGGGTTAATTACTGGCAGGCCGGCGTATCAATCGAGGACATAACCGAAAGCAAAAAAGCCGACATAATCGGCATGATACGCGAAGATTTCATAAGAGCATTCGGCCAGGTCAAACTATGGATTGAGGGCGACGAATGGGATAAGCAAGCCGGCGATCTTTCATTCAATGGAGACCAACAAGACCCGGCGACACGTTGGAACCATCAAATCAAAGGGGTTTTGGAAGCTAATAAAATATTTTATATTAGATTCGAAAAAGACTTTGTTTATATCGATACCGGAATAATAAAAGAGCTCAAAAAGCGAAAAGGTATTGATGAAAGCTTAAAGGGCATTTCTGAATTATTCAAATGGCCTATGAGCAATGAAAGGGTTTATGGCGACATGGGAAGGCGAATAAAAGTTCAATTCGACAAATTCGTTAAAGACACCCAATAAAATTATGTGTAATATTTAAAAAAATATTACTTCTGAAACATTTGCAACATTTACACTCCAAAAAACGAGGATCCAATGTTTCAAGTTACAACGCTTTTTTTCTGAAATAACGGCCTCTCAATCCTTCCCCTGAAAGTGAAACATTTGCAACATGTGAAACATGCAAATATGACCCTATGTAAACAATATTTTCTTTTTAATTTCCTTTGTTTCGTATGTTGCAGATGTTGCAATGTTGCACGTGTTTCAATGTTTCATATATAATATAATATAATATAATAGTAATAATATAAGATCTAAAACAAAAGAAAAATCTTCTTTTTGTAAAAAATAAACGAATATCAGGTGATAAAATGACTTCATGCAATTTTAAAATCAGATTATACGATATTGACTACCAACAACTTAATAATGAGATATACGGGAATTATGAATTTGTTGTTAATGAAACCGATTCAATATTTGGAACCATTGAAGATATAATAAAACATTATGACGAACCGGAACGATCAGAAATTCTTAAAGAGCGCCAAATCTATTTTAAAGAAGCATTGCGGTTTATGTTCCAATTAAACTTAATTAACACCGGTTCTTTCATGACTCCATAAAATAAACAAATAAAAGGATGTTCTTTATGGATTTGAGAACCATAAAACCGGAGTTATCCAAATTAAACGCTTTACCAAAATGCGACGCCATAAGATTATTTTATATTCTCGGCAAACCTCAAATAACTGTTAAAAGAGCTCGGAAAATCTATACTAAAACAAAAAAGTATTTCAAATATACCGAGGACATCGACGAAGTGATTCCGGACCTGCCAATGAGCGAAATGGATATATTATACAAAGTTTTGGATTATCTTTCAAGTCAATGACCTGAAGATCTTCAAGAGTATATAAAGTAAGTGTCGTTTTCCAATAGAAAAACGCCATTACCCTAATTTTGAATTAACTTTTACCGCCCAGGTGGCAACCACAAATAAGCGCATTTTTAGGCGTGCCTAAATTTTCAATTTAATGAAAATTCTATTATTTTTTTTAAGGATTTTCAGGGTGTTAAACGCCCAAACAATTATTTTTAAAGAGTTTTTGGAGTATGTTAATTATGCCAGAGTCAATAAAAGAGACAAACCCCGAACGCCCACGGCACGAGTTGTTAAAAGAACTCAAAGAGGCCCGGGAAAGATTAAGAAATAAAGCGTTAAATGGAAAGATTTTTGACGAATCTAAAGAGCGGATTCGTATAAGTTGGATGCAAACATGGATTAAAGCCATTCAAGCCGAAGCGTCAATTTTAAAGGATGTTGAAGTTGATGAACTGGCGAGGGAACTTAAAGAAGTTAAGAAAATAGTTAAAGAATCCCAAAAGCATAAAAGAACCCGTTACGATGAAAACGAACCGTTGGAAGTGATTATTTGAGTAAAAGAACTTTATCCAATGTTACCAGGCGGCCACGTAACACCGGCAGGCACCGGAGCACCAAATATAAAGATTTACTTAATGAAATGTTGGAACATAAAAATCGGGTGCTTGAAATGTTAATGGCAACCGAAACCCTGGAAGATTACGAAATATTGGTAACTGATTACCATAAAACGTTGAATTTAATCCAACGGTGCAAAGGGTCCATGAAAACCAGTTTAAGGGGTAATCAGTAAGTCACGTTTTTTAATTGAATTGTTAGTTTTTGAGAGTTGATAATATGAAAGATGTTAAGCAAATGGAAAAAGAGCTTAAAGCAAAACGCGAAGAGAAAAGCAAGATTGAGAGCAATTTAAAGGATATTAAACAACAATATCAACAGTTAAAAAGCCCTCATGAGAAATTGACGGTCCAAGTCCAAGCATTGACGGCGGTTATTAAGCAAACTGGCGGCGACGATTCCGACTTGAAACTACTTCAAAACCGTTTGGAGACTATACAAAAAAAGATTGATGTTTTGAATGAAAAGAGGACCGCGTATATTAAACAAGTTAAGAAATTGGAACATGAAATTCCAGATCTACAAACTGAAATTCGGGTTTTAAAATTGTTATCTCTGGAATTTGAGATTTGGCATTTACGACAAAAGGTCTTAAATGATTGGAATCCACTTAAACAATCCGACATCGACAAACTCGGAAAACTCAAAGGCGAATTGATAAGACTAAAAAGGAATCTTTCAATCCATCCGCGAATAATTGCAGGAATTGATCAGGGCACCTACCCAAACAAGGGGAAATGATAATGTCCAATGGCAATTTGGAAAAGTTTTCCCATGAAATCCGAAAACTTAAAAATGCAGCTGCCAACAATCCAAGCGCCCAATGGTATTTGAAATTAACACCGGAGCAACGGAAGGCCGCGGCACGTTTAACAAAGTTAATGCAGGACTATGATTATCACGAAGACGACGAAGGAATTATGGTTCGAATGTCGCCAGAGGACCGGGATCAGGCCCAAAACCTGATAAGCATTATTAACCGCAAACCTGCCGACGAAATTAAAGAAGGTGGTCCATTGAATTATAAAGAATATGGAGAAATCGTTCAAATGATTGAAGACGATGAAAAAGACAAAACCGAAGAGATAAAGGAAAAATTAAGAGATATTCGGTCATTATTGAAAGAAAACGATGTTTCGGAAGACTTAACAGTTAAAGAAGCATTAAAGCGCCTCGATCGACACTATCTTTTGGATTAAATAAGCCAACTCCAAGTTGGCCGGATTGGACTATAAAGTCCATTTCCTATTTTTTTTAAGGTGATATTATGGATCTAACGAATGTTAAAAAAGAAATTAAAACAATCAAAAAAGCGTTGAAATCCAACGAAAAACCCGGGGATCGTGCTCTTGGTGTTTTCGCCAGGATTGATTTATATAAAAAGATTTATGAAAGTCCGGAATATGAAGAGTATAAAGAGGCAATGCAGCGCAACGACACCGCAAAAGTTAAGCAAATCAAAAGTAAGGTTCCCGAAAGTTTATTAATCTATTTTAAACGGTGCTATGATTTTGAAGTTAAACAATTGTTTGATTTAATGGCTTTTGTAGAGCATGGGAACGATGAAAACTTATAATATTCGCCAGGAATTGGAAGAGCTCAAAGAAATGATAAACAAACAAGATGTTGAATGTCCTTATCTGAAAATTAATTTGGATTATACAAAAAGATTAATCGAGGGCAATCTTTCACCTGAAGAAAAAGCCCGCCACGAAGAAATCGAAGCCATGACCGGCAAAGAGTTATCGGAGTATTTCACCCCAATTATGGAAAACTACCGGCAGCATTTAAAAGATTTGGGATGTTTAAAAGAATAATTTATTCTTTTATTGTTTCGTCCGCGTCAATTATGGTTTTGGTGTCGGCAGGTAATAAGGCAGGTGCCGGTTTTGGCAATTCATGGACGGTTTTATCCAATCCGCCAAATAAAATTTGCAAACGGTTCTTTTTGCGGATGTTTTGGAGTACACCCCAAGACAAACCAATCCATTGCATGGCTTTGGTTAAGTCTTCATTAGTGTTTTCATATTTTGTTTTGTAATCATCCTTTTCGCTCTGAAGGGTTGCTTTGTCACCCTCAAGATTCTTAATAGTTTGGTTAAGCATTTTGATTTTATCGTCATGAATCGTTTTTAATTCAT
>Ga0334901_1002952_pt1 | contig 13566 bp, 13 predicted proteins | sample GraSluR3_MG_3_FD_207216 | JGI IMG/M metagenome (GOLD analysis project Ga0334901, IMG submission 207216) | Sludge microbial communities from methane-producing bioreactor in Wageningen University, Netherlands - Granular Sludge_15_08-R3 | ecosystem: Engineered > Bioreactor > Anaerobic >...
TTTAATGCCTTTAATTCAAAAATGTAAACGTTTAAATATTATTAAAAGTGATTCTCATATATGTATCTTAAATTTATTATTATCATTAAGTTTAGGTAGTTTATTTGCTATTAGTTTTTTTGAACTTGATTGGATTAATTCTTTATGGGTAGGAGTTTTTAGTTTTGTAGAAGCACCGGCTATTTATCATATTTTAAAGAAACAAAACATAATTAATTATACACCAATAACCCTTGATGAAATAAAAAAAGATAATTTAATTATCCCCATTACGAATATAATTAATAGGGAGGAAGAATAAATGAAGTTATTAGGTAGTGAGCGAATTGTCACCCAAAGTTATGAACGTCATCGATATGCGGAAGATTATGCGGGATTACATTTATCGGATATTTTAATAAATGGTAAAGCCAAAGTAATTGCGGTTATAAACAAGTATAAACCTTATGAAGATACAATTGATCGTAATGATTATATCAATAACAAACCTAAATGGAAAGATGGTGTGCATTATAATTGTGTTTCAATTTCGGGGAAAATAGTTCGATATCATCAAAGTGAATTAGGTGGTAATCAAGTTAAATTAGAATGTTTTGTTAATAATAAAAAATATTATTTACGGATTCTTCATATGGCCCATGTTTTTGTAAAAGTTGGGGATTTGGTTGATGTTCAAACAGTTATTGGGACCCAAGGAAATACCGGTTTAGTATTATCAAAAAAAGAGCGGACTAATCCTACATACGGTAGTCATGTTCATTTTGAAGTTATGGATGAAAATTATAATAAAATTAATCCTCGTGATTTTGCTAATTTCAAAATTGAAGTTGTTTATAAAGAGCAAACTAATGAAATTGATAATACGAAAAAACAAATTAGTATTATTGCTAATAAAATTAATATTAGAGAAAATAGTAGCGTTGAAACAGAAATTATTGGTGGTGTATATAACGGTGAAATATATACAGTATATGATGAAGTAATTAATGATAAGTATATTTGGTATAAAATTAAAACTAGTTTTGATTTAGTAGGGTATGTTGCTAATGAGAAGGGGAAAAATTGGTTAGAAGTATTTGATGTTAACGAAAATATTGAAAGTGATTATCATCAAGTAGATGAAGATAAAGAAAAAGTATTAGTGTTTGAATGTCCAAAAGATGAAATATATGCGATTAAATTAAAAAAGGGCGAAAAATTATATATTGAGTAAAAGGAGTAAGCGGAGTTTACTCTTTTTTTGGCGGTAGCGGTGAATTTAGTTTTTAAAAATTAGTTTACTAAAAAAGAAGTCAAGTAAGCATTAATTTCTTTTTTCCATAAAATACCAACGCCAAACCCATTATAATTTATTGACAAATAAAGGATAAAATGTTATGTTTTAGGTAGAATAAATAATAGAAAGGAAAGTATTTTATGACTAAACAAGCATTTTCAAAACAAAGACAAAATATAAATCCAGAAATATTTAAAGTATTAAATGAAGAATATGTTGATGACATATATAATAAAAAAAAATTTATAAGGATTGTATAGTGTTATCAGTAGATGGAACAATGTTAGAATTTCCTAATTGTAATGAATTAAAAGAATATTACGGGTTACAGTTAGGTCAACTTGGCAGTGTCGGTCGAGTACGAGCAAGGACATTGTGAATATATGAAACTTTAACTAAAGAACAAATTGATTATTTAGTAAAACATAAAAAAATGCCAAATGAAGAAGAAATAAAAACCGATGAAAAAGAATTAACACTAGAAGAATTAAAAGCAGAAGCAAAAGCAAAAAAAATAAAAGGATATTCCAAGATGAATAAAAAAGAATTACAAGAAGAATTCAAAAAGTATAATAATGATAGATAACAAAAAAAGAGCAAAGAATAAAAATCTTGCTCTTTTTTTATTAAAAATCACAAAAAAATGTCAATATTGACATTTTTTTCGGGGGGGGTAGACTTACAAAAAATACCATGTTATAATTTAATCAATGGTAGGAAAGGAAGGAGTAATAAGTAAAATGAAAGAAAAAGGATTTACTTTAGTCGAATTATTAGCAGTAATCGTAATCTTAGCAATTGTATTAGCAATAGCGGTACCATCAATAACCGGAATAATTGAAAATGTAACCATCAATGCTTTTGAACAAGATGCCAAAATGATTATTAAGTCAATTAATTATAAGTCATTGATGAATGATAATTTTAAAGCAACTGATATTACGAAAGAAAATATTACTGAATTATTAGGGGTCGGAAGTAGTAATTATGAAACAATAGAGGTATTAAAAGATGTAAATGGAAATCCTTTCATCAAAATAATAGGAATAAATAAATGGGAAGGATTAACAGCATGTGGTACATATACCGATATGGAAGTTGGTAGTGATATTGAATGTGAGTTACCATCATCTTTTGTATGTGGTGTAGATAAATTAATTGATACTAGGGGTTCAACACCAGAAGAATATGCAACAGTTCAAATAGGAGATCAATGTTGGATGGCAGAGAATTTGAGATATACAGATGATGAATGTTTAGCAATATGGGAGGCTGATGATGGACATGGAGATTTTGCTAAAGGTTGTAAAGTTACTCAAGCAGCTGAATTAGATCCAGGTCAAGAATGGGCCATAGGAGAAGTACTATATCAGTGGGAAGCAGCAATGAATGCGTGTCCCCCTGACTGGCATTTACCTACCCATGATGAATGGACAACATTAGAAAGATATATTTGTAATGATAGTGGCAATTCTAATTGTGAAACAGCGTTCCCAGATGATACTACTACTATGGATTGGCTTGGAACAGATGAAGGATATAAATTAAAATCAACTTTACATTGGGATGATGATGGAAATGGCGATAACTCTAGTGGTTTCAATGCTAAGCCCGCTGGTTTTCGTATTACCTCAGGTACGCTCGTCTATGTTGGTTCGTACGGCTTCTGGTGGTCGTCTTCGTCTGTCGGTACTGATGCTTGGAGACGTCACTTGTACTATGGCGGTTCCGGTGTTGGCCGCTTTACGGATTCGCGGGCGATCGGGTATTCGGTGCGCTGCCTGGCTGGGACTTAACCTGCCGAGCCCTTTAGGGCGAAGGCTTTCACTTTCACTTGCCGAAGGCAAGTGATCCTTCATTTGACGATAGTCAAATGATTAAGAAAATAAAGGAAAAAGATGAAATTAATAAAAAAGTAATATATAAAGGAAAGGCGTGTATGCGAAAGAGGGAAATCTCTTTCGCATACCAAAAATTTTTTATAAAAAATTAAAAAAAACGAGGTGTAAAATGAGTGAAATTCACTCTTTTTTATTTATAATTTATTTCTCCTTGCCAAAATGTTGAAAAACGATTAAAATGGTATTAGGGGAGGATGATACAATGAGTAAAGTTAATATTTTACCAGCTGATACATATATGGTAATAAATAAAACGATTTTAAAAGATATAGATCGTAAAATATTAACAATGTTGTATCAGCCAATCATTGGTAGTACTCCTATTAATTTATATTTTACTTTGTGGTCTGATTTAGATCAAACTGAAATAATGAGTATTGAGTTTACCCATCATCATTTAATGAGTAAAATGCAATTAAAATTAGACGATATTATTATGGCAAGAAATAAATTAGAGGCAATTGGTTTATTAAAAGTATATTTTAAAAAGGAATCAATTAATAATTATGTTTATCAGTTATATTCACCATTAAGTGTAGCAGAATTTTTAAATGATCCGATTTTAAATGTACTTTTATTTAGTTATGTAGGATCAAATGAGTATAATCGAATTATTAATTATTATAAATTACCACATATTAATTTAAATGATTTTACTGATATAACTATTTCTTTTAGTGATGTTTTTAATATTAATATAGAGGAACAAGAAAACTTAAAGAAAGAAGCAATTAGAAAACGAAATATTAATAATATTACGGTTAATAATAACATTGATTTTGATTTGATTCTAGCATCTATTCCTAAAGATATTATTAATAAAAAAATATTTGATGTAAAAACAAAAGATTTAATTAATAAATTAAGCTTTCTTTATCAAATTGATACTTTACAGATGCTTGGTATTATTCGTAGTACAATTAATGAAAAAGGTGGTATTGATAAGGTTAAATTAAGAACCGCATGTCGAAATTATTATCAATTTGAAAATGATGATAAATTACCAAATTTGATTTATCGAACACAACCTGAAGATTTACGTAAAAAAGATAAAGATGATTCCAAACGTTCAAAAATTATTGCTACTTTTGAGACTTTATCACCATATGATTTTCTAAGAGCAAAATATAATGGTGGTAATCCAACTAGTCGTGATACTAAATTAATTGAAAATTTAATGCTTGAGCAAGAATTGCCAGCTGGTGTAATAAATGTTTTAATTGATTATGTTTTAAAAGTTAACGCTAATAAATTAAATAAAAATTATATTGAAACAATCGCTGGACAATGGAAAAGATTAAATATTAAAACGGTAGAAGCAGCAATGAAACAAGCTGAAAAAGAACATAATAAATATAAAAATAAAACTAATTATTCAAATTCAAAAACTAAACCGAAGAAGGAAGAAAAACTACCAGAATGGTTTGGGAAAGAAATTAAAGAAGAAAAACTATCGATTGATGAAGAAAGTAAAATTAAAGATATGTTAAAGGAATTTTTGTAGGTGGTAAAATGAAAAAAGTTACAAGTGAAATGATTAAATGGGAATTAACTGATGAACTTGATAATTCCTTAAAACAAGAATATGCGAAAGCATTAAAAGATGAGAACTTTAAGAATTTAGTAAAACATTTAAATGTTAGTGATGATATTTTAATGAAATACACTTCTAAATTACAAGAGTGTGCTTTTGAGCATGGTAATTGTCAAAATTGTCAGGGATTAGCTACTTGCCGTAATAGTTTAGATGGATTTATTTTAAAACTAGAAATTGATGGACAAGTAATAAAATTTGGTTATGTTCCTTGTGAATATAAAAAGAAATTATTAAACCATAATCGTCATCAAAAAAATGCTTATTATTTTGATGTGCCAAAAGAAATAAAATCAGCACGCATGAAAGATATTTATGTAAGTGATAAAAATCGAATTGAAGTGATTAAATGGGTAAAAGATTTTATTACTAATTATGAAACTAATACTGAGCAAAAAGGGTTATATTTATATGGTAATTTTGGTAGTGGTAAAACCTTTTTAATTGCAGCCTTATTTAATGAATTAGCAAAAAGAGGAATAAAAATAGCAATTATTTATTGGCCTGAGTTTTTGCGGGATTTAAAAGCTTCTTTTAGCAATGATTTTGGTTCAAAATATAATTATATTAAGAAGATTCCATTATTATTAATCGATGATATAGGGGCGGAAAATACTACCCCATGGGAGCGAGATGAAATTCTTGGGCCTTTATTACAATATAGAATGCAAGAAAAATTACCAACGTTTTTTACATCTAATCTTAGTTTAAAAGAATTAGAAGAACATTTTAGTCATTCTAATTATCAAACTGAACATATAAAAGGAAGGAGAATTATTGAACGAATTAAACAAATTAGTATTGAAATGCAAATGATTAGTAAAAACAAAAGAAAGTAGTAGGAATAGTAGTAAATGAGTAGTAAAGAAGTATTTTTAAGTGCTTTAATTAGTAATAATAAAAATTATACAATTGATGAACTAAAACATAAACTATTAATTAATAGTGATGAGGAATTCTTTAATTTATTATTTAAGTATTTGCATAATGCAATTAAAAATATTCCAGTTGCGGATATAAAATTTTATATTAAAGATATTTTAAAAATAATTGATTATTTAATTTTATTTGTTACCGAAAAAAGAATCGTAAATTATAATAATATAATTGTTCAAATTAATGATCTTGATCAAATTATTAAAAATAAAAAAACAAAATGTGCTAATAAAAAAAATATTTTAAATATATATGATGATTTGTTAGAAAAAAATTCATTATATAATATGTTAGTTGATATAAAACAAGATGAATATGAAGCGGATTGTAGTTATTTATTATTAATTACATTAATTGATCAAGTGCAAAATTATCGCTTAATTAAATATTTATTAGAACATTTTCCGGAGTTAACTAAAGTTAAAACCCCAACGGGACGTGGTTTGCTAGAACAAGTAATTGAACAACAAATTAAAATAATAAAAACTGCTACTATTGATGATTATTTATCAATTTATTATTATAATTCTATTATTGATCTTCTTTTATTAACATCAAAAGGACATATTAATGAAAACCAAATTATTAATTATATATATTTAGTAATTGATGATATTAGAAGGGATAAATTACCGCGTCGAGAAAGAGAACAAAAAATTTTTTTCCTTAATCAATTACGAGAAAAATTAAATAATTTAGAAAAAAATAAAAAGCCTTTTACTAGTGATTTAGAATTTAATGTACAGTTTCCTAAAATAAATGATTATCATGAGTTAGAATACTTAAAAAATAAACATGATTTAATTGATTTAACCGATAAACAAATTATTACTATTGATCCAGAAGGTGCTAGATGTTTAGACGATGCCTTTTCGATTGAAGGATTAAGTAATGGTAATTTTTTATTAGGTATTTATATTACTGATCTTAGTAATTTTGTTTCTTATGATGATTTAATTACTCTTAAGAATAATAATTGGGGTCAAACTATATATTTACCTAATCAACAATTGTCAATGCTACCCTTGGAAATGATAATCAATAATAATTCATTACTAGCTAATAGAAAACGTGGTGTTATTGCTTGTTTTATAGAAATAGATAAAACTGGTAATATTATTGATTATCATTTTCAAAGAGCAATTATTAAAAATAATTATCAATTATCTTATAAAGAAGCTGATCAAATTTTAAGTAAAGGTAATATCGATAATAAATTATTTAAAATAATTAATAAATTAGATTATCTTAGTAATATTTTGGCTACTAAAAATAATGGTCATGCTTTATATAAATATATAGAACAAAATGATTTAAAAGATAATATTAATACTAAAAGTCATCAAATTGTAAGTGAATATATGGTTTTAATGAATTATTTAACGGCTAAACATGCAGTTGAAGAAAAATATCCGTATTTATATCGTATTCATAAAAAAATGAATTTAACTAATGCTTTAAAAGAAATAAAAGGTTTACAAGAATTTATTAATTTCAAAGGAAAAGAAAATGAAGATACGATTAAAGAATTAATATTATCATCACTTTCTAAAGCTAAATATTCAGTTGTTAATAAAGGTCATGAAGGATTAGGTTTAGATTGTTATTCCCATTCTACTTCTCCAATTAGGCGATATGTTGATTTGGTTAATCAAAGAATTATAAATGATATCTTTTTAAATAAAAAAATAGATGATAAAGTTATTTATTTTTGGGAAAATGAATTACCAACGATTGCTGAGTTACAAAATATACGTGAAGAAATGATTTATTCTTATTTAGAAAATTATTATCAAAATGGAGAAAATGCAAAGATTAAAGAATTAAGTTAAGGAATTATTGACTAATTAGTAAATTTATATTATTATTTATGTAATAAATGCGTTGATGAGGACATGATTATTAAAAATAATTTTAAAGCGAGTTAGGGATGGTGGAAGCCTAATAAAGGATTTTAGTAATTACTACCTTTAAGCAGATTAATCCGCATAATATGCGTTATCAAAATAAGATATAAGGTAGGATGGTACCGCGTATAAACGCTCCTTGGTGAGTGTTTTTTTATTGGAGGGAGGAATAATGTGGATATAAATCCTCAAAATAATTTAAAGAAAAAATTATTTGATTTAACAATGAAATTAGAATTAGGTAAAAGGACGATGACGAAAGAAGAAAGAAAAGAATTAAAAGTACAACTTGGTAGTGTAAAAAAACAAATATCAGAAGATATATTTAATAATAGAAAGGGAACGATGAAATGATTAATATCAAAGAAAATGAACAATTAAGTATTCTAAATCATTCAGGTGCGCATTTATTAGCACATGCTATAAAAATTTTATATCCTAATGCATTATTTTGGGTAGGACCAGTTATTAGTGATGGTTTTTATTATGATATTGATTTAGGTGATCAAGTATTAAAAGAAGAAGATTTACCTAAAATTGAAGCAGAAATGAATCGTTTAGTGCAGTTAAATATTCCCATTGTAAAAAAAGAAATTAATAAAGAAGAAGCATTTAAATTATTTAAAAATGATCAATATAAACTTGATTTACTGGAAAACATGGATGAAGATATAGTTACTATTTATGAACAAGGTGACTTTATTGATTTATGTCGTGGCCCCCATGTGGAAAACACGAAAGAATTAAAAAACTATAAATTATTAAAAGTATCCGGTGCTTATTATAAAGGTGATGCTAATAATAAGATGTTACAACGAGTATATGGAATTATATTTAAAACAAAAGAAGATTTAGTGAAACACTTAAATTATTTAGAAGAAGCCAAAAAAAGAGATCATAAAAAACTGGGAAAAGAACTAGAACTATTTATGATTAGTGAATATGGTCTTGGGTTTCCTTTTTGGTTACCAAATGGCATGATTATTAGAAGAGAATTAGAAAGATTTTGGTATGAAGAACATGAAAAAGAAGGATATGTATTTATTCAAACCCCAATTATGTTAAACCAAGAATTATGGCAAATATCAGGGCATTGGGATAATTATCGTGAAAATATGTATATATCAGAAATAGATGATACTAAGTTTGCAATTAAACCAATGAATTGTCCGGGAGGATTATTAGTGTATAAAAATAGTTTACATTCATATCGTGATTTACCATTAAGAGTTGGTGAATTAGGGTTAGTTCATAGACATGAAGCATCAGGTGCTTTAAATGGTTTATTTAGGGTTCGTAATTTTACCCAAGATGATGCTCATATCTTTATGACAGAAGAACAAATAGAAAGTGAAGTTGTTCGTTTAATTAATTTTATTGACCGTATTTATAAAACTTTTGGTTTAGATTATAAAGTTGAATTATCAACAAGACCAGAAGAAAAATATATTGGTACAATTGAAACATGGGATAAATCAGAACGTATTTTAGAAGAAGCTTGTAAGAAGGCAGGAAAAGAATGCAAAATTAATCCAGGTGATGGGGCTTTTTATGGTCCAAAATTAGATTTTCATATTCAGGATTCACTGGGGCGGGTTTGGCAATGTGCAACGATTCAGTTAGATGCGAATTTACCAGAACGCTTTGATTTAACTTATATTGATAAAGATGGAACGAAGAAACGTCCAATCATGTTACATCGGGTTATTTATGGGGCGATTGAAAGATTTATTGGTATATTAATTGAACATTACGGTGGTGCTTTTCCGCTTTGGCTTTCGCCAGTACAAGTTAATATTATTCCCGTGAACAATGAATATCATTTAGGTTATGCACAAAATTTAAAAGATATTTTATTGAAAAACAAGATTAGAGTGCAAATTGATGATAAAGATGAAAAATTAAGCTATAAAATTAGAGAATCACAAACTAAAAAAATCCCTTATACTGTTATTATTGGCGATCGGGAAAAAGAAAACGATACCGTTAGTTATCGTCGTTATGGTCAAAAAGAAACAATTAATTTAGATGGGCATAAATTTATAAAATTATTGGTTGATGAGATTAGAAATAAATAATAGAATTAGGTGACAACAGTGGTAGAAAATATTGGATCAAGTATTTATCAAGAAATGATGTATCATTTAAAAAATGATATTAATTATATTAAAAAAATTCCTGTTAAAATGCAAACCGAAGAAATGGCTTTATATGTAATCGAAAATAATATTAATTTATTTAAACATGTAAAATTTCAAAATGAAAAAGTAAGTTTAGAAGCAGTTAAACATAATAGTGAATTAATTCGTTATATTACTAATCCTAGTAAAAAGGTGCAAAAATTAGCTATTCAAAAAGCACCTTCTAATTTGCAATATATTAAAGAACCAGCTGAAGAAATATGCAAATTAGCGCTTGAACAAAATGGTGCTTGCTTACAATATATTGATAAACAAACAGATTTATTATGTGAAATTGCTGTAACTATTACTCCAGCCGCTTTACAATATGTAAAAAAGCAAACACCAATGATTTGTTCTTTAGCAGTTAGTAAAGATGGTAATATGTTACAGTATGTAAAAGAACAAACGGAAAATATTTGTTTAAAAGCCGTAGCGCAAAATGGATTAGCATTACGTTTTGTAAAAAAAGCGACGCCTTTACTCCTAGAAACAGCAATAAAAGAAAATGGCTTAGCGTTACAATATGTAAAAAACCAAAACGAACCATTGTGTTTGTATGCTGTTTTTAATAATCCCTTAGCAATAAAATATGTTAAAAAACAAACTTTACCAATTAAATTATTAGCGGTTAAAAAGAATGGGATGATACTTCGTTTTATAAAGGAACAAACCGAAGAAATTTGTTTAGAAGCATTAAAACAAAATCCTGATTCATTACAGTACATAAAAGAAAAAACACCGTTATACAAAGCCGAAGCAATTAAGTATAGTTTATTAAATTGGAAAAATGATAAAGATTATTTAGCAAAATTAACTGATAATAAATTAAAAAAAGCAGTTTTAAAAGTATTAGCAACTAAAATAAATTAATAGTAAGTAATGGTGATCATATGAAAGCAGTTTATATACATATTCCTTTTTGTTCTAGTATTTGTTCTTATTGTGATTTTTGTAAAGTGTTATATCAAAAACAATGGATTAAACCATATTTATCAAATTTAGAACAAGAAATAAAAAATCAGTACCAAGGGGAATTAGTTAAAACATTATATATTGGTGGTGGAACACCTACTAGTTTGAATTTAACGGAATTAAAACAACTTTTAAATATTACTAAGTTATTTAACTTAACTAAATTAGAAGAATTTACGGTTGAATGTAATGTGGAAAATTTAACCGTTCCTAAATTAAAATTAATGAAACAATTTGGTGTTAATCGTTTAAGTATTGGTGTTCAAACCTTTAACCAAAAACATTTAACCTTTCTTAATCGGCATCATCAATTAAAACAAGTTCAAACTATTATTAAAAAAGCGCGTTTTTTAGGTTTTAATAATATAAATATTGATTTAATGTTTGGTTTTCCTAAACAAACTTTACGGGAGTTAAAATTTGATTTAAAACAAGCTTTAAAATTAAAAACGGAACATTTATCAATTTATTCTTTAATAATTGAAAATAATACTCTTTTAAGGATTAATAAAGTTCCTTCTATTAATGAAGATTTAAATGCTAAGATGTATTATTATATTAATAAGATATTAAATAAATATGATTATCTTCATTATGAAATAAGTAATTATGCGAAACCGGGATATCAATCAAATCATAATTTAATTTATTGGCAAAATGAAGAATATTATGGGTTTGGTTTAGGAGCAGTTTCTTATTTAAATAAGGTAAGATATGAAAACACCCGTAGTATTACTAATTATTTAAAAGGTCAATATTTAAAACAAAAAACTAATATAACTAAAAAAGAAATGATGGAAAATGAAATGATTTTAGGTTTACGTCAATTAACAGGTGTTAACATATTAAAGTTTAAGCAAAAATATAAGACAGATATCAAAAAAGTTTTTCCTATTACTAAATTATTAAAAGAAAAATTATTAATAGAAGAAAATAATTATTTATTTATTCCCGAATCAAAAATATTTATTGCTAATGAAATCTTGCTAAATTTTATTGATTAGGGTAAAATTTAAATAGAATGGTGGTAAAAAAATGAGAGGTAAAATAATTTTGATTGAAGGCACTGATTGTTCCGGTAAACAAACACAATCAGAAAATCTAGTGAAAAGATTACAAGAAGATAATATTCCAGTTAAAATTGTATCATTTCCTAATTATAATTCACCAACGGGTAGGATTATTGGGGGGCCTTATTTAGGTAAACAGCAGATTGGTGAAAGTTGGTTTAAAGAAGGTGCCGCTAATGTTAATCCGAAGGTTAGTTCTTTATATTTTGCTGCCGATCGTTACTATAATTTAAAAACGATTAATGATTTATTAGACCAAGGAATTAATGTTATCCTTGATCGTTATGTTTTTTCTAATATGGCCCACCAAGGTGGAAAGATAACCAATAAAGAAGAACGTTATAAATTTTATCAATGGATTGATGATTTAGAATTTAAACTTATTGGTTTACCATATCCTGATATGATTATTCTTTTGTATATGCCATATCAATATAGTATAGAATTAAGAAATAAGCGGAAAGAAATAGGAGATGGTCATGAATCTTCTACCGATCATTTAATTAATGCGGAAACTTCCTATTTAGAATTAGCAAATCTTTATCATTATCACATTATTAATTGTGTTAAAGATAATCAAATTAGAACGATTACTAATATTAATGAAGAATTATATAAATATGTTAAAAACCAATTTACAAAAAACAAAACAAAGTAAAGAGCAATAATTAATTTAAGTGTTTATTATCTTTAATAAATTCTCTTAATAATTTAGTTAAAGCTCTTTTTTCAATTCTTGAAACATAACTACGACTAATATTTAATTCTTTAGCAATTTCTTTTTGGGTTATTTCTCTATTACCTTCTAAACCATATCTTTTAATCAGAATAATTTTTTCTCTATTTGTAAGAATATTCATATATTTTTTTAATAACATAATATTATCTTTAATATCTATTAATTCAATAAAATCAGGTTTTGGTGTTTTCAAAATATCTAAGAAAGTTATTTCATTACCATCTTTATCAAAGCCAATCGCATCATTGATACTAATATTTTTATTATTCTTTTTATCACTACGAAAATGCATTAATATTTCATTTTCAATACAACGCGCACAATAAGTAGTAATTCTGGTACCATGTTGTTTGGAAAATGTATCAATGCCTTTAATTAAACCAATGGTACCAATACTGATGAGATCATCCATCTCATCTTTTTTATAATCATATTTTTTGACAATATGAGCCACTAACCGGAGATTATGCTCAATTAATTTATTACGAGCTTCTTTATCACCTAATAATAAATTCTTAATGTATTCTTCTTCTTCTTCTTTTGATAAAGGATCAGGGAAAGCGTTAGTAGAATATGAACCAGTTAAAATCATATTTTTAATTAATTCAATAAAAAAAGTAAATAACATTTTAAACACCTCTTCTAATTAAGTTTATTATTTAGAGCTAAAAATAGAATAAAAGGTGTTAATATGTCGAATTAGGATGATACTTATTTATCAATTGACAACTAGTTATATTTATGTTAAATTATTTACGCAATGGAAATTTAAATAATAATAGGGGGATTTAAAATAATATTAATATTTTAACCAACTGTTATTGGTTATTTTTAATTTAAAGAGGTGAAATGAAAAATGCAATTATTAATTATTTGGTTAAGTTCAGTGGTTGCAAGTTTTATTATGGAGATAGCAAATGATTTAAGGTTGGTTAAAGATGTTGCTGATAATGATTGTAAGATTGATATTAATAAATTAAAAAAATTT
>Ga0334901_1002953_pt1 | contig 13563 bp, 9 predicted proteins | sample GraSluR3_MG_3_FD_207216 | JGI IMG/M metagenome (GOLD analysis project Ga0334901, IMG submission 207216) | Sludge microbial communities from methane-producing bioreactor in Wageningen University, Netherlands - Granular Sludge_15_08-R3 | ecosystem: Engineered > Bioreactor > Anaerobic > Unclassified...
CCTTGAGCCCACCAATGGGCATGACCTTTCCTACCAAATCAAGCTCTCCAGTCATTGCCAAATCTGCTTTAATCACACGATCGGAAATGAGTGAGAAGAAAGCCGTAGCCATGGTGATACCAGCCGAAGGACCATCCTTAGGTGTTGCTCCCTCTGGTACGTGCAGGTGAATTGCATGCGTGTCGAACCATGTTGATTCAATATCATGCTGAGCAGCTATAGATTTAAGGTGTGTAAGTGCTATGCTGGCTGACTCCTGCATCACTTCTCCCAATTTACCTGTGAGCTTCAATTCGCCCTTTCCAGGATAGGAGACCGCTTCAATAATTAAGGTGTCGCCACCCATGCTCGTCCAGGCAAGACCAATTGCCATACCTGGCCTATCTGCACGCAGAATTTCATCTTCATAGAAAATCGGCTGCCCAAGGTACTCTATCATTTTTGTTCTGTTTACCCGCACAGGAAGTTTAGGCTCAGTTTCTAAGATTTCTCGTGCAATTTTTCTGTGAATTCTATCGAGCGATTTTTCGTAATTTCTCACACCTGCTTCACGAGCATACGATTCTGCGATTTCTCTCAGAATTTCAGATGTATAAGAGACCTCTTTTCTTGTAAGTCCATGCTTTTTCAAGCTCTTAGGAACAAGATATTTTTTTCCGATTGCAAGCTTTTCCTGAGTTGTATATCCGGCAATGTGAATCACTTCCATTCTGTCGAGCAGCGGTCGTGGTACCGTTTCGAGGGTATTCGCAGTTACGATAAAGAGAATCTCTGATATATCAAAGGGGAGATCAAGATAGTAATCTCTGAACGTATTGTTTTGCTCTGGATCCAATACTTCAAGTAGAGCTGAAGCAGGGTCTCCCTGAAAACTTACCCCCATTTTATCAATCTCATCGATAAGAAATACAGGATTTTTTGTCTTAACTGTCTTTAATCCCTGAATAACTTTTCCGGGCATGGCTCCAATATAGGTCCTTCTATGCCCTTTAATTTCGGCCTCGTCCCGCATGCCACCGACGCTAAATCTGTAATACTCTTTCTTTAAGGCTCGAGCAATGGAACGGCCAACTGAGGTCTTGCCAACTCCAGGAGGACCGACTAAACATATGATGGAGCCCTTGGTATCCTGCTTCTTCTTGCGAACAGCCAAATACTCAAGAATACGATCTTTAACGTCCTTCAACCCGTAGTGATCACGCTCTAGAATCTTCTTTGCCGAATCAAGAGAGAAATCCTCCGGTTTAGGTTCCTGCCAGGGGAGAGCCGCAATCGTTTCCAAATAGGTTCTCGTTATTGAATAATCGGGACTGTTTGGATCCAATGATTGAAATTTTTCCAATTCATTATTGACCGCTTCAGCGACCTCACCTTCAAGATTGAGTGCAGCTATCGCTTTACTTAGTTTATTATATACAGCACTTCTAGGATCGCTCGTGAGTCCAAGCTCTTGCTGTATGTGTTTTAATTCTTCACGTAGGAAATACTCTCGTTGATTTTTCTCTAATTTGCTATTGACACGACTTTGAATCTGCTCCTGCATTGCAAGGACTTGTTGCTCTTTCTTTATAAAAACAAGTACTCGCTCCATTCTTCGACGAACATTCAATGTCTCCAGTATTCTCTGTTGCTGCCTTCGGTCAATATTTATAATGCTCGCTATAAAGTCGGCCATTTTCCCAGCTTGATCAATGTTCACCATATTGAGACGCATTTCCTCAGTAAACAGCGGGTTGCCGCGTGAAAGCTTTTTCGTCTCAGTTATGAGTTGCCGAGTCCATGCTTTCAGTTCGGTCGGATTGTCTTCAATATCCTCAAGATACTCTACATCCGCAATTATAAACCTTCCACTTGAGTGGAAATCCTTTACCTGAAATCTCTTGAGAGTCGAAATGAATATATTCATTCCCCCGTCAGGGAGTTTGATTCGCTTTATAATTTTTGCAATGGTGCCTACTCGATACAGATTGTCTGGCTCATAGTCAGTTTTTGTCTCATCCTTGACTAGCAGAAGTCCAAGGTCTCCACCGTGAGCCATGGCCTGGTTGACTATTTCTATGTCATCCTTGCTTTCAATCACCAGCGGTGTGAAAAGTCCAGGGAAGATGGGATTCCCTACAAGGGGAAGTACAAAAAGATTATGAGGCAGTGTTTGTTCTACGGGCATCAGTTCCTGATCTGCCATGAATTATCCTCCAGTAAGATGAATACGTTGATTACGTGTACAAATAATGTACTAAAAGTTTACTCAGTCGTGAAGCGATAGACATGAACAAGTGAGTATTTACCACGGAAGTTGATTTGCAATTGCAGATCCGATTGTTTGTGCACCTATTCCATTCGGATGAATACCATCGATTGTAGCGATAAGTCCTCTTGATAGAGAGAGTTGCGCAGCCCTGCGCTCATCAGTACCGATGAATTGCGCATCTTCCTGAAGATTTCCAGGATGTTCAGGCAAGTAGGAGGAATTTCCCTGTTTTTCATTCACAAGATATTCTATAGGGGTAGTGATATCACACCAAATACTATTCGGAACATGTTCTACGATTTCTTTTAGAAGCCTGTTTCGTTCAATTCTTTTCTGATTTAGTGGAGAATTAAGATTTTCTCCGAGAATGGGTATTGAACAGATGAGAAAAGAGCAGGAGGTCGAGTTAGTAAGCAACGTGTTGAGGTCATTACTACATGCATCAACAAATTCCTGGAGATTTTCCAGTGGTCTATTGCGAGTGCCCATAATCTGATTGACTGTTTGTGACCATGCCTCGTATCTTCGTCCCATCTCGGGAAGAAGTAAATCATTTGCCCCTGATTGAATAACAACCGTTTTTTCCTTTCCCGGACGCTTTGTTTGTACATATCGTAAGACACGCTGCAGCGTACCGGTCCAAGTGTCTCCTTCAATACCATGCACTTCAGCAGCAAGCGGTAGGGTATTTCGGTATGCAATGCCAATTCTACCCGCGGTTATGCTATCCCCAAAAAGCACTAATTTTCTCATAGCAGTCTCTATTAGGCGTTCTCTTTTTCGTTCGGTTCTCGCCGTGCCCACCAGACCCCCAAATAGCAAAGAGGAGTATCTATGAGTGCAAAGAGTACTTTAAAAAGCCAATACGGGATGATGAGTGAGAAAATGAATTGAACGGTATACTGACTTGTCATATGATAAAATGCTACGAACATGAATATCGTAGTATCGATGAACTGACTGATAATAGTGCTCACATTGTTTCTTATCCAGAGATGACGATTCTGTGTGATTTTCTTTATGAAGGAGAAGGTGAAAACATCTACATGTTGGGCAATGAAAAAAGAGATAAGACTTGCTGCTGTCATACGCATACTCGAACCAAAAATTACTGCATATGAATCCTGCAGGCCCCACGTGGGGTTTGCAGGGAGTACGATACATAAACCAATCATCGCAAACATAAACATGAGCATGAATGAAGAGAGGTTCACAAACCACGAAGAAGTTTTTCTCCCATATACTTCACCTACAATGTCGGTTACCAGGAAAAGAATTGGCATGAAAAACACACCTACCGACGCACGTATAGACCCAAGTGTGGTGATTTTTGAACCCAACGTATTTACCAATACCATCGAAGTGAGATAGAGGGCAAACAGAATCATTTTTTTATGTTCTCGATTAAGCATAACAACTCCTGCAGGATCTTTTGTGCACTGAGCCTACTGTAAAACACTTGTTTGGTAAAGTATTGGAGTAATTATCGCTTACCAGTGAATGGGCAGAATTCCCGTCGCAGTACGCTCCTTCACCAATACGCATCTTACAGATTCAAAGGATAGAGAAGTATAATCAAATGCCGCGAAACTAAAGATATTTTCAGCGAGGTAGAGAATATCGTAGGGATTGCCGAGTGCTACGACTAAAGTCGGCAATCCTGTTCCTGCCATCGCGTTTGCCAGAGCAAGCTGGCCCTTTTTTGCATACCCATTATAGGTTCCTATAACAATAGCAGAGGCTCCTTTTGTCTCTTCCAGAAGTGATATAATGTCAGAGTTATCGGGATCTTCAGGTGTAATAACGTATTTCCCGCCAATATGCTGAGACATCCACACTGGGAAGGGGGGGCAGGAAGAAACAGTACTCTCTTCCTGATTGCTCAAGAAGGGATGAAAACCGATGAAGAGTGGATTCTCGCCAAGGTCTGGCAGCTCTGCTTGTGGCCGATTGCCGGTACTTAGAGCCCTATCCATTATCGCTCGAGCAACACCTCTGTGTTCGTCACTATCCACCGAAGAAGTCGATGAGGGGTTATAGCTGAATTTTTGTTTTATACTGTATATCCGATTCAGTGAGTATACGTTCTCTTCCCAATGTAAGTATGATGTTTGATAGCTTTCTGTTAATGCCTGTACCACTTCTGGAATTATCTGATAGCTCTCACTTAATTGGATAATATCTGATCCTGCTCGAAGTGCGTGTACAGCCGCATGAACCGTTCCATAGTGGTGAGCAATTTCATCCTGCTGCAGGCACTGTGTACAGACAAGTCCATCATAGTGGAGTTCTCCCCTAAGAAGTTTTGTGATGATAGTATGAGATATGGATGCAGGGGACTGTTGTGCGTCTATCGCTGGGAACGAAATGTGTCCTACAACAATTCCCGGGCATTTTCGTGTAATCGCTGCAAGAAAAGGAACTATTTCACAAGCAGCCCATTCCTCTCTCGATTTTCCAAGTAAGGGAAGTCCTGTTTTACTATTGGCCTCAGTATCGCCTGAGCCGGGAAAGGTAGTACACATACTGAGAATGTTGCCGTCAGTGAGTCCTTGGATCATAGAACTGGTAAATTCGGCAACGGTTTCAGGTTTGTCCGAATAAGAACGTACATGAGTAGCGACATTGGTCTTGTTGGAATGTATGTCGAGAACTGGACCGAGGTTACTTGTTATGCCAAGTGCCGACAGCTCATGTGCAAGTACCCGTCCCGCTGTGTATGCATTACCTACATCTCCAGTTGCAGCTAATGCCATCGCACCGGGAATGTGTGCAACGTCGTTCGGAAGATTGCTGAAGGTGCCACCTTCTTCGGATATTGCGATTATTGGTTCTGAACCAGTTTCCTGTTTAATCAGGTCTCGGATACTGGCACACAGCTTTTGTACCTGTTCCTTTTTGACAATATTTCGTTTTTTCAGGATTACATTCCCGATTTTATACTTTTTCACGAGGTCAATAAAGGTTTCGTCCAGTTCCGTTCCCTGAATACCGATCATAAGATGTTGTCCTATAGCATGTTCAACGGTTACTTCTTTGTGCATTGTCTACTCCTTGAATCAGCCAAAACCCGACGAATAATTTACAAATACAATTGCTAAAAACAATTGTAAAAAAACGGTATCACTGCCGCAATGATTTTGTCAATGCAAAGAAATGTGTTGCATTTTGTTGCGTAGTTGCTATACTTACAATCGGATAAAGACCTCACCGTACGAAGAGGTAACTAAGTAAGATATGGAGAAGTGCAGCAAATGGAAACCAGTAAACTGATAGTAATAGCGATTGGCGGGAACTCTCTCATTGAGGATGCAAAACATGTAACGGTGACGAGTCAATATGAAGCAGCTCGTAAAACAGCTCACCATATTGTTCGATTGGTACAAGCAGGTCACCGAGTGATCATTGCACATGGGAATGGACCGCAGGTAGGGTTTATTTTGTTACGGGCAGAATTTGCCAAATCTATTCTCCACACTGTTCCTCTAGACTCCTGTGTGGCTGATACACAGGGAGCAATCGGGTATCAGCTTCAGATGGCCTTGCATAACGAATTTGCAAAAGCTGGACTGGTTCCTCAAGTTGCGACTGTCGTTACTCAAGTTGAAGTAAATCCCGATGATCCGTCATTTCAGAATCCTACAAAACCTATTGGGTCTTTTATGTCAAAAGAGGATGCCGACAGTCATAGAAAACATGATGGATGGGATGTTGTCGAGGATGCAGGCAGGGGTTACCGAAGAGTTGTAGCATCTCCTAAGCCAGTATCAATCGTTGAATTGGAAACTATACGAACACTCGTTGATAATAATATCATTGTTATCGCAGCCGGCGGTGGTGGCATTCCGATAGTGCGAAATGAAGATGGAACCCTGGAAGGTAGAGAGGCTGTAATTGACAAAGACTTGGCTGCTGCATTAATGGCAAAGGAATTGAAAGCAGACCTGTTTGTAATATCTACTGCGGTTGAAAAAGTTTCGCTCAATTATGGGAAACCTGATCAAATAAATCTTGATACTATCGACCTGACAGCGTGTCAGCGATACGTAGAGGAGGGGCACTTTGCACCTGGAAGTATGCTTCCAAAAATTCAGGCTATGATGGATTTTGTAAAATCGACCGGAAATGTTGGTCTCATCACTAGCCCAGAATTTATTTATGGAGCTCTCTACGAAGATAAAGGTACCAAGATAGTTCCATAACTATTACCATGCAGAGTCATCAATTTTTGGAACAAACCACGAAGTAATACGTTCAAAGGGGATTGAACTGTTAGCGATATACAGTGGCAGCATCGTGAACATGATTGTCCAGTTATCCTGTATAAGAACATCAAACAGGACCCCTTTCATAAGAATAAGTACACCGATGGCAATTGCCAGTACGGTATTTGCTTTGTGAAATCTTCGTTCTGATTTCGGGTTTCCTCGTGCTGTTCGAATTGATTGGATAGCCATCACAAGCAGCCATGGTGTCGTAAATACAATATTTTCGTTGAAGTATGTGACATCATGACTACTCATTATCATCATGAAAAGGAGAAGCAGTGAGAGTATTCCAACTGTAAAAGTCCAAGCAAAGGTTATGGTACCATAGAAGAAACGACCTAAACGACGTATGGTCTGAAATCGACTTCCTGGCATGAGACGTCCTGTGATTATGGAAACCAATGCTGCAGCAACCGACACGAGGAAGGTAGGGAGAAAAAGTGATACTTCTTGTTCAGCAACGAGTGGTCGAATGCCGGGTGTTGCGGTATGGAGTATGGTTCGCTCTTTTACAATAGGGATACGGTTACCTGACTGATCTTCGTAGGTAAACTGCAGTAATGCATCCTCTAGAACCTCGGGTAAAAACATAGCCTCCCACAGTGAAATAGATCTATCAATGGATCCACTTTGCAAATAGTTCAAAGCCCAATCAATGAAGGGTGAACTTGCAGTATGCCGAGACACTATTTCGCGTAATGTGAGTTTATAGGGCATAGCTGTTGCCCAGGTTCTCAGTTGCCCGTTTACGGCTTTATCTAGGAGATCGCGAATCCTGGTTGCACAGTTTTCTCTATAATGATGGTACAGGTATAAACTATTTTCAGGTTGAATATTAAAGTTTAGAAACGATACCAGAGCTACCTCTGCTGACGCAGGCAACTGCAACTTGAGAGAAGTAATATCTCTATCTTCCTCAATTGCAAGGGCAATTCTCGCTGAGTCCGACGTCGCCCACACTTCGTAATTCATTCTCCCGAGAGCAAACGTCTGATAAAAATTATCATCAAAACTGAAGATTCCATAGTCGTACATAACACTTCTCTCGTTTCGAAGATCACTTACAACGAGACCGGAATGTCCAAACCATACGTAAAGGGGGTCTCCTCTTCCCATGGTGGTAAGCGAGATTTCTAAATATTCAGCTGTTTGCAATTCGTTAGAGGGGACCGCCATAAAGTCTCTCTCTTTCAGTAACATTTCTGAACTGAAAGGGTCGCTGATTTTTGCACCTGGGTGTAATGACATTCCCGTAAGTGACACAAGAGAAGATAAAATTAAAAAAAAGATAATGAGTCGACGTCTATGAAGTATGCATACCATAGCACCATCATATCACATTTCTTTTCGTTTGGTTGACAGAGTTTCACCGAGAAGCTACTCTGAGTTACCATGTACACGGTGAGATTCCGGTAGCGTAGGAGCGAGTCCCCAGTGGAAAGAAATCTAACCAGTGAAGCAATTGTACTTACCCACCGAAAGTGGGGTGATTTACATCGATTGGTAACTCTTCTTTCACCTGATTTGGGACTCTGTACAGCTGTCGTTTATGGTGCTCGTAAGGGAAAGCTTGCTGGGGGCATTGAACCTGGAACTATGGGAACATATTACCTCTATCATAATCGTACCAGAAAAGAATACACGTTAGTCGATGTGGATCCACAGCATACCATTGAGCATATACGAGATGATTTGCCAAGATTTTACTGTTTGCAAGCTATGATAGAGATGGCAATGAGAATGCATGGGGGAGACTTTATCTCTTTGTATCATGTGCTGGGAACTTTTCTTATCTTACTTGAGTCAGGACAGCATAATACCCGACAAATTCTTATTCAGTATATCTGGAGATTTATCGGAATTCTGGGACTTGAACCCGATTTAACTACTTGCCCTGTTTGTTCCACGCACTACGAAAAATCAGAGGTTCTCTCTTTTCATACAGGTCTACACACCCCCTGCTGCCGGCAGTGTGGTGATGTTGATTTTGAGAGTTTTGAATTTGTACTTGGTCCGGGAGCAAGGAAGTACCTACTACTCACTCAAGCACTTGGAGAAATCGATGCTGTACAACTTACACTGAGTGAAACAGCTGCAAAGAGGATGATACACTATATGGTACGCTATATTACGAATATCCTCGGGAGCCCGCTTAAAACGCTATCCGGTGGAGTGTTCTTGGATGTATTACTGTGAATATAATTAAAAGGTTGATATATGAAATCATGGAAAAAGGAATCCGTTTCGGTAGATCTGGTGAGGAAACTCAACGAGACCTATCAGGTAGATTACATTACCGCTTCACTACTTGCACGAAGAGGTGCTGTTGATCCTGAATCAGTTCGTTTCTTCTTGGAATCTGATGTCTCATACCTCCATAATCCGTTCTTGTTTGACGAGATGGAGAACTTTGTAGAACGGATACTTCAGGCTAGGGATGAACATGAGTATGTTCGTGTTTTTGGAGATCGTGATGTTGATGGAATAACCAGCACAGTGCTTATGGTTCAGGAACTGGAAGCTCTTGGAATGGAGGTCTCATGGCGCCTTCCTGAAGGTGATGAGCCCTATGGTTTAACACGAGCAGGTCTCGAAGATGCTGCCAAGGATCGAGTGACACTGGCTATTACAGTCGATTGTGGTATTTCGAATAATGAAGAGATTGCGTATGCTCGCGAATTGGGTATAGATGTACTTATTACCGATCATCATATTGCTGGAGACGTAATCCCTGCTGCAGAAGCTGTGATTAACCCGAAACTGAGCGGTGGTGGATACCCGTTTGCACATTTAGCTGGGTGCGGTGTAGTTGCAAAATGTATATGGGCTATTCGGTTTGCTTCAAGTGATTTTTATCGTGAGGAGTGTGTTCTTCTCCATACCGTACCGGGAAATACTAAACCCGGTGAAGAGACAATAATCATTGAAGCTGCCCGAGTTAAAAATCTCATAATGGAAGATCGATTAATTGAAGAGGTTGTTCCGGGTCTTCTGGGAATTCATCAGAGTCGTATGTTGCAATTTCTCGATTGTGGAGTACCTATACTTGTTCTGGATCGCGATGTAGAGTCTCAACTTCTGCATCGGGCATTCGGATCAACTGTAGATATCCATATGGGTGAGTTGCGTGCTCAATTCGAACGTGTATTGCCACAGGTCGTTGGTAAGAGTCTATTCAGTCTCATGCGGGTGAGTCGTTCAGTGCGATATACCAAAACAGCAAGTGAACTTGATCTTTTATATTCTCTTTTTGTTGCCTATGTACTTCGAACGGTGCCCGCCTTATCTAGTGAGTATGAAGAAATTCTCGATTTAGTTGCCTTAGGAACCGTAGCTGACCTCATGCCCATGATTGATGAAAATCGTATTCTCGTACGAACCGGATTAACAAAGATATCTGGGGGGAAAAGAAAAGGGTTGTTAGCATTGTTGAGTATGCAGAATCTGGTTGGGAAACGACTTTCAACGACCGATGTAGGATGGCAGATAACACCGATTATTAATGCATCCGGGAGATTAGGGAAACCACAGATTGCAGCTCACATGCTCCTCGCTAAAGATATGCATGCGTGTGAAGAGTATGCCGGTGAGCTTGTAAGATTGAACAAAGAGAGACAGCGGCAGGGTGAGGATTCATGGGAGAGAATACTGCCAAAAGCAAAAACCAGTCATGGTGTTTTCGATGGGAAGTTTCTTCTTGTAGAAGATTCTACTGTAAGTCGTGGCTTAACTGGGATAATGGCTTCACGTTTGCTTCGCCAATTCAATACTCCCAGCATGGTGATTGCTCATGTAGATGACGTACGTGTTACCGGATCTATGAGAAGTCCTCAACATTTTGATGTCCGGGAATTTCTTCACACCTTTGAAGATTTGTTTATTGATTTTGGCGGGCACCGCTGTGCCGGTGGCTTCAGTATGGATCAAAAATATCTTGAAATCTTCCGTTCTCGAATATCAGAGGCTATTGAGCTAATCGAATCACGCGAAGTTCTTGATGAGGAGCCTCTTGTGATTGATGTTGAACTACCGCCTGATTATCTTACGCCGAAACTCATCTCTTTGGTTGAGACGTTTGAACCTTATGGGGAGGGAAATCCTCCATTACAATTCCTTATCAAAGGTGCGGTCGTAGAGGAAGTTCAATTGCTTCATCGCTCAAAGGGTTCCGGGCCTGCACATGTCAAGCTTCAGCTGCAATATGGGCAGTATCGCTGGCCAGCGGTATTTTGGAACGCAGCTGATGAAGTGGGTACTGCGTTTTCAGAAAATGATGAGGTTGATGTAGTTTTTAGGATGGGGCGTAATTATTTTAGAAATAATGAATCACTTCAGCTTACGATTGTAGCGATTCAACGCCATAAACATACTATTGAACAAATAATGGCAAGATACTAGCACGATACCACCGGGGTTCTTGACAAAAAAGACTCTTTTCATCAGTATAATCAATACATTGGTCCCATGCATTGGGAAGGGGGTGATTACCATAGCTTACGTAAGAGTAGACGATAATGAGCCACTCGAAAAGTCAATCAAGAAGTTCAAACGAATGGTTGAAAAAGAGGGCATTATCCGGGAATGGAAGAAGCGCGAATATTTTGAGAAGCCTTCCACTATTGAAAACCGGAAGAAAAAAGCATTGGCTCGCAAGCAAATGAAAAAAGTACGTAAGATGCACTCCATGAAGAGTTATTAATCGCCTCTGTACATGTGACGTCGTCGCCGTCGGTGTACACCGACGGTTTTTTATTCTCAAGTGAGCGGGAGAGACGCATGTGCGGTTATACTCCCTCTCTCACAAGCAGCACACGGAGACAAGTTTAGTGTTCCGTAATTCTAGGGGGTTCCTGGATGAGCAATTTATTACATACCTTGTATAGATTTGGCTCTATCCGTGACAGCATGTGATACACCTATATGCAACACAAGCCTGTCAGGCGATGTGGGTTATCATTCTGCTAAAGAGGAACCAACGATGAAAGAAAAAGAAATTAATTCAGATTATCATTTTGAGACACTCCAGCTTCATGCCGGACAAGAGACTGCTGACCCTGCAACAGGGGCTCGGGCAGTTCCCATATATGCCACAACCTCATATGTCTTTCAAGATTGTAAGCATGCTGCCGCTTTGTTTGATTTATCGGAACCTGGTAACATTTATACACGAATAGGTAATCCGACGACCGAAGTATTTGAAAAGCGTATAGCAGCTCTAGAAGAGGGCATTGGTGCTCTTGCAACTGCTTCAGGCCAAGCTGCAATCTCGTTGACCATACAAAATCTAGCTCATGCAGGAGATCATATCATAGCTTCTAAGACAATCTATGGAGGTACCTACAATCTTCTTGGAAGGACTTTCCTGGAAAGTGGTATTCAAACCACATTCTTTGATGTAAACGACTACGAATCTTTGGACCGGGCGTTTACCGAAAGAACTAAGGCAGTTTTTATTGAGAGTATCGGGAACCCAAATGCTAATCTTGCCGATATTCAGAAAATTGCTGATATTGCACATGCTCATAAAGTCCCATTGATAGTGGACAATACTTTTGCTACACCGTTTCTTTTGAAACCCATCGTTTTTGGTGCCGATATTGTTGTTCATTCTGCAACCAAATTCATTGGTGGTCATGGCACGTGTATTGGTGGTGTGGTAATTGATGGAGGAAAGTTTGATTGGGAAGCTTCTGGAAAATTCCCCTGGCTGGTAGATCCCGACCCAAGCTATCACGGTATAAGCTATACACGCGATGTAGGACAATTAGCATTTATTACACGTGCTCGTGTTATATTGCTCCGCGATTTTGGTGCAGCTCTGAGTCCTTTTAATGCATTTTTGTTCCTGCAGGGATTGGAAACATTATCGCTGAGGGTAGAGCGTCATATTCAAAATACGCTTGCGATTATATCGTTCCTTTCTCAGCATAAAAAGATAGAAAAAGTTCATCATCCATCACTTCCTTCAAATCCAGCACACATGCTCTATAATCACTATTTGCCTAAGGGGGGAGCCTCGATCTTTACGATAGTCGTTGCGGGGGGAGCTGAAGGAGCAACTCGTTTCATCGATCGTCTCCGAATCTTTTCTCTTCTTGCGAATGTTGCAGACGTAAAATCTCTTGTCATTCACCCTGCAAGTACTACACACGCTCAAATGACTGAGCATCAATTACTTGAAGCTGGTATAGAACCAGGAACTGTTCGTCTGTCAGTAGGAACTGAGCACATTGAAGATTTGCTTGCTGATCTTGCACAAGCTTTAGAAGACTAGGAGGTAGGGCTGTGCCAGTAAAAATTTCGGATGCTTTACCTGCACGGAGTATTCTTGAAGAAGAAAATATCTTTGTGATGACCGAGAAGCGTGCGGTGAGTCAGGATATTAGACCTCTACGATTGGTAATTCTTAATCTCATGCCTCTCAAGACGAGTACAGAAACTAGTATTCTCAGACGACTTTCCAATACGCCTCTACAGATTGAAGTAGATTTTCTCAGAACTGCGACCTACACGTCGCGTCACGCATCTGCTGCCTATTTGGAGGAGTTTTATAAGACTTTCGATGAAATCAGAAAATCCTCATACGATGGGATGATTATCACCGGTGCTCCAGTAGAAACTATGGATTTCGAAGATGTTGAGTATTGGCACGAGTTGTGTGACATTATGGAATGGGCTTCAAATCATGTATTTGCTAATCTTTTCCTCTGCTGGGGAGCTCAAGCTGGACTGTATTATCACTATGGAATAGAGAAATATCCGCTGGAGAAGAAAATGTTTGGAGTGTTCGACCATAACGTACTTGTTCCGAACACCTCCCTTCTAAGAGGATTTGATGATATTTTCAGTGCTCCACATTCTCGCCATACTGAAGTAAGAGCTTCAGACATTGAATCGATTTCTGATTTGGAGATTCTTGCCGCCGGTGAAGAGGCGGGACTCTATATTGTTGTGAGCAAGGACAACAGACAGGTTTTCGTGTTTGGGCATCCCGAATATGAAGCACACACATTAGATCAAGAATTCAGACGTGATGTTTCCCGA
>Ga0334901_1002954_pt1 | contig 13561 bp, 9 predicted proteins | sample GraSluR3_MG_3_FD_207216 | JGI IMG/M metagenome (GOLD analysis project Ga0334901, IMG submission 207216) | Sludge microbial communities from methane-producing bioreactor in Wageningen University, Netherlands - Granular Sludge_15_08-R3 | ecosystem: Engineered > Bioreactor > Anaerobic > Unclassified...
GGATGGTATTGTGATGGAGAAGCATATACCAGAAGGATACAAGCAGACTGAAGTTGGAGTGATTCCTGAAGATTGGGGAGTAGAAAGACTAGGAAACGCTATTTTTCATATTATAGATAATCGTGGAAAGACTCCACCTCTGGCAAAAAGTGGGCATCCTCTGATTGAAGTAAATGCGATATATAATCAAGGGAAAACCCCAACTCTAAAAAAAGTTACAAAGTATGTTGATGACATAACATATAGTAACTGGTTTCGTACAGGACATCCACACACAGGAGATTTACTAATCGTAACAGTTGGGTCACCGGGAACTCCCTCTTACATGAAAGGCAGTATTGGATGTATAGCACAAAATATTATTGGCTTACGACTTAAAAATGAACATAACTCTGAATTTGTTTACTATGCATTATGTACGAAGACATTTAAAAAACAGGTCCAAGCAGTGCTTATGGGGGCTGTCCAACCAAGTTTAAAAGTCCCCCATTTGCAAAGATTATCTATACCCTTACCTCCAATAGAAGAGCAACAAGCCATCGCCACAGCCTTATCCGATGTTGATAATCTCATCACTTCCTTAGAGCAACTCATCGAGAAGAAGAAAGCCATCAAACAGGGAACCATGCAGGAGTTGCTCACTGGACGAAGACGGTTGGAAGGATTCGGTGAAGGAAAGGGATATAAGCAGACTGACTTGGGGATGATTCCAGAGGATTGGGAGGTTAAAAGATTGCATGAATTGGGGAAATTCCAATCTGGAATCGGCTTCCCATTGTATCTACAAGGCAAGCAACAGGAAGTTATTCCATTCTACAAGGTTTCCGATATGAATAATAATGGGAATGAAGTCTTGATGTTGAATAGTAATAATTATATTTCAGAGAAAGACTTAATGAAACTTGGTGCAACTATAATACCGAGAAGTTCAATAGTATTTGCAAAAATTGGAGCCGCATTATTTCTAGAAAGAAAAAGAATACTTTTAATGGATAGTCTCATTGATAATAACATGATGGCAATAATTGCAGATATCGATAATATTGACGTAAAATATCTATACTATTTACTCATGAACACAAAATTAAGTAAATATGCAAATACCACTGCGCTTCCATCTATCAATCGAAATGATATCGGAGAAATCAAATTTAAGATTCCATCCTTGCATGAACAGGAAGCTATTACTCAAGTCCTAACTAATATGGATACAGAGATTGAAAATCTCGAAGCCAAGGTTGATAAATACAAACAAATCAAACAGGGGATGATGCAGAACCTCCTCACAGGAAGGATTAGACTGAAATGAGAGAAATTTTTAAAAATGGCAAGAAGTATAAATTGCCAGATAGTCTAAGCCCATTTCAAGAAAAGCTATATATACATCTAATTGATTGGAAACGAACAAATGTTTCAGCAGAGCATGGGTATGATAATAATCATATCCCCTACGATGCAATTCTTCCAGAAAATGTTCGAAACGAACTTCCTCAAATATATCCACCCATTAGAGAAATTGTACGAGAAATGGAATTTAAGCACCATAACTATTTTCATCATATGGCTAGCTCCCAAGCTGCTAATATCAATCTTTTCCTTCCAATACTTCTTAATGAAAACGTGAATGATATAATGAGAATGATAAAGAAGGACTTTAAAAAGCTTGCTTGTAGTTTTTACAACAAAGGGTTTTGCTTAGAATACTGGGGAAAATCAAGTTCCAATAAAGGAATTTTGGGAGACCACACTGCTCGGTCTGGAACTGATGCAGATATAGCAATTGCTTACTATAACACTAAGGATGAGCTTTGTTTATGGTTAATTGAGCATAAACTCGCTGAAAATGATTTTACAAAGTGTGGAGCCTTTCGTAGTAAAGCAAGGGACCCAAAGAAACACGACTGCACAAGGACCTTTGTTGAAATAATTGCAAATAAAAATCTTTGTTACTATTCAGATGTAAGAAAGAATCGTTATTGGGAAATAACTGATGCTTTCCAGTGGTATTTTAAAAATCATCATACTTTTACATCCTGTCCTTTTAAAGATGGAATGAATCAGTTATGGCGAAATCAATTAATGGGATTTGCATTGGAACAAGACGGAGAATTCAAACATGTATATTTTTCTGTTGTGAAACATCCAGACAATACCTCATTAGATGCCATAATTAAGAAGTATGAACGTTTGACAGATTTAAATGAAAAATTTTCAGTTCTAACAACTTCCCAAATAGTTGAGACAGCTTCTCTTGTAAAAAGTGCTAAGATAAGCGATTGGGCTGAATGGTTTAAGACTCTCTACGATGTATAATTCATGATTAGTAGATTTTTTTAAAAAGAATGGATTAGAAAATGATTGAGCATTTTCACTAGTTAAAGGGGAAATCGATGAGTCCCATCGGGAAAACAGAAAGGGAAACCCAGAACAGAGTAATCAAACTTCTCCAAAACGAGCTGGGATACACGTATCTGGGCAATTGGAAAGATAGAACAGGAAACAGTAATGTCGAGGAATCTTTACTGAAAAAGTGGCTGATACGAAAAGGATATGGAAAAAGTTTAATCAGCAATGCCTTGCATGTTATTAGAAACACCATCGGTAACAAGTCCATTTCCCTGTATGAAGCAAATAAAAATTTTTATTCTCTATTACGCTATGGGGTGAATGTCCAGACAACCGTAGGGAAGCATAAACAGACCGTGCATCTCATAGATTGGCAACATCCAGAGACAAATGATTTTTCTGTTGCTGAAGAAATCAGTATCGATGGATTCTATAAGAAACGACCCGATATCGTCCTGTATGTGAATGGCATTGCCCTTGGCGTATTGGAACTCAAGCGAAGCACTGTATCGGTTTCAGAAGGAATCAGACAGAATCTGGATAACCAAAAACATCTGTTCATTGGACCATTCTTCCACACCATGCAACTGGTTATGGCGGGCAATGATACTGAAGGTTTGCGCTATGGTTCCATCGAAACATCTGAGAAATACTATCTGGCTTGGAAGGAGATTCGTGAGCAGAATCTAGACAATCCCAATCTCTTGGATATGACCGCATCCATCCGAGAACAGTCCCAGAATCAATCAATCCTATTGGATAAGCATATTGTCCAAATGCTCAATAAAGAGCGGTTCTTGGAGCTTATCCACGATTTCATCGTATTCGACAAGGGAATCAAGAAGCTCTGCAGACACAACCAATATTTTGGGGTGAAGTCCGCCCAAGAATTCATCAACAGGAACAAAGGCGGCATCATCTGGCATACCCAAGGAAGTGGCAAAAGCCTTACGATGGTATGGCTGGCAAAATGGATTCATGAACAGTTCCACGATGGCCGAGTGCTGCTCATCACCGACAGGGAAGAGTTGGATGACCAGATTCAGAAGGTATTCAGTGGAGTTGACGAGGAAATCTATAGGACCAAGAGTGGAAGGGATTTATTGGAGAAATTGAATGCTACCGCCCCTTGGCTGATTTGTTCTTTGGTACACAAGTTCAAAGGCAAAGAAGAAGATGATGTTGAGGATTACCTGAACGATATCAAAGGTAATCTGCCTACTGATTTCAAGGCTAAGGGAAAGATATTCGTATTCGTCGATGAATGTCACCGCACGCAATCAGGTAAGCTACATAAAGCGATGAAAGAAATTCTACCCGAAGATTCCATATTCATAGGCTTTACAGGCACCCCGTTATTGAAGTCAGACAAGATATCTTCCAGTTTCGAAGTGTTCGGGGATTACATCCATACCTACAAATTCGATGAAGGAGTTGAGGATGGCGTTATCCTTGACCTGAGGTACGAAGCCCGTGATGTAGAGCAGACGTTGGGTTCTGAGGAAAAGATAGATGATTGGTTCGATGCTACCACCAAAGGCATGACCGATACAGCCAAGGCTACGTTGAAACAACGATGGGGAACCTTGAAGAAACTGTTCAGTTCAAAGAATCGTCTGGAAATGATAGTTGCCGATATCCTTATGGACATGATGAAGAAGGAACGACTTCAGAATGGGAAAGGCAATGCCATCCTAGTCTCTGATAGTATCTACAATGCTTGCAGGTATTATGAACTTTTCACCCAATCAGGGTTCAACAAATGTGCCATCATCACCAGTTACAATCCGAATATCGGGGACATCAAAGGGGAATCGACTGGAGAGGATGGATATACGGAAAAACTGAAACGGTTTGAGATTTACCAAAAGATGCTCTCCGATTACTTCCATGAGCCACCGGAGAAAGCGGTGAATAGAGTCGAGGAATTTGAACATGCAGTGAAGGAGAAATTCATCAAAGAACCGGCACAGATGAAGCTACTCATTGTAGTGGACAAGCTCCTTACTGGTTTTGATGCTCCCCCTGCAACTTATATGTATATCGACAAATCCCTTCAGAATCATGGTCTTTTCCAAGCAGTGTGTAGGGTCAACAGACTTGATGGGGAAGATAAGGAATATGGATACATCATCGACTATAAGGACTTGTTCGATAGTCTGAAGAGTGCCTTCCATGATTACACCACTGGAGCTTTGGCTGGATACGATGCCAAGGATGTCAGTGGCTTCCTGAAGAACAAGCTTGTCGAAGGAAAGAAGAAGCTGGAGGATTCGCTTGAGGCAGTCAAAGCTCTCTGTGAGGCTGTGGATGCACCGAAGGAAGAAGGAGATTTCCTTAATTACTTTGTGGGAGATACTGAATACAAGGATACGCTCAAGGATACAGAACCCCAGAGGGTCGCACTATATAAGATGGTCACATCATTGGTCAGGGCATATGCGAACATTGCAGATGAGATGGATGAAGCGGGGTTTTCTGAACAGGAAGCTCATGCTATCCAGTCTGATGTCTCCTTCTATCATAGTATGAAGAAAGCTGTGGAGCTTGCCAGCGGTGATTACATAGAGCTCAAGAAGTATGAACCGGCAATGCGGTTTCTTATAGATTCATACATCGGAGCAAACGAAAGTCGTATTCTTGCTGCATTTGATGATATTAGTTTGGTTGACATGTTGGTGAATAAAGGTGGCGAGGCTATCGAGAAGCTGCCTGAGAATATTAAAAAGAACAAGGACTCAGTCGCTGAGGTAATAGAAGGAAACTACAGAAAGGAGATAGTGGAACAGGAAACCACCAACCCCGCCTACTATGCGAGAATGAGTGAACTTCTTGATGCCTTGATATCTGAAAGGAAGAAACAGACCAAAGAATATGAAGAATATCTGCAGGAGTTGATTGCTCTTGCTCCCAGAATAAAGAATCCTGAGAATGCTACCACCTATCCTTCTGGAATAGATTCACCTGCAAAGCGAGCACTTTGGGACAACTTCAACTATGGATATGATTTTGTCAGTGATATCCATGAGGCAATACAATATTCAGTAAAAGACGGATGGAGAGACCACGCAATCAAACTGCGTGCAGTTAAAAAAGCTGTAAGTGGAGTAATAGATAAATACAAGGTCGATGAGGTATCGGAAAATGACATTGTTGAGCTTGCAAAGAATCAGCGAGAATATTGATGAACACCATACTGAATGTTGAATCAATTTCTATTCTTGATGTAGATGTTGAGATATACCGCAAGGATATCAAGAACATTCATCTGCGAGTCTATCCTCCCGAGGGATTTGTACGGGCTACCGTCCCATTTGATATGGATAGAGATGCCATCAGGCTATTTTTGGTGAAGAAACTCAGCTGGATTCGAAAACAGCAGGAAGATTTTAGAAAGGTAGAACGACAGACACCTAGGGACTTCCTGAAACGGGAGAGCCATTACTTCTTAGGACAACGGTACCTTCTAGATGTAGTTGAAGGCAACGAGAAACAACAGGTTATTCAGAAAAACAAGAAGACTCTTGAATTGCATATCAGACCAGATGCATCTCCTTTCAAGGCTCAAGAACTTATGGATGCTTTTTATCGAAACGAACTAAAAAAGATTGTTTCAGGTCTCATTGAGAAATGGGAACCGATTTTAAAAGTGCATGTCTCCGATTGGCAAGTGAAGAAGATGAGAACCAGATGGGGGACCTGTAACCCAGAGAAGAGAAGAATCTTGATAAACTTGGAATTGGCAAAAAAACCTCCCAGATGCATTGAATACATCGTTGTTCATGAAATGGTTCATATATTGGAAAGAACCCATAATGACTATTTCATCGAGTTGATGGATTCGTTCCTCCCCAACTGGAGAGCATTGAGGCATGAGCTGAATAGTCTACCTGTGAGTCATGCTGATTGGAATTATTAAATTTTTTATTGAAGGAGCCAAAAAATGGCTAGTAGTGAAAAGAATATCATCAAACTAGAAATTAATAATATTGCACCAATTGAGCATCTGGCCAAACAAATTGAAACAAAAGAACTGAAGATTGGAATTCTAGGAAAAAATGGTAGTGGTAAGACATTTATAAGTAGACTATTTAGATTGTTAGAAAAGAACGGAGAAGATTCTGAAGAAATAACCCAGAAGCTGTTAAGATTAAAGAAGGAGACCGGATGTTTCAAATTTAAAATAATCGATAAAGATGGTAACGATATTGAAGATATTATAATTGATTTAAAACGTGGTGAGCAAATTAGATTCAATACAAAACCACATTACATTTATCACACTTTTAATAATGACTATATAGAAGAAAATATTAAGAAAGCTAGTTATGCCATCAGGAATGAAAATATAAGTGGTTACATTCTTGGAAAAGAGAATATTGAACTAGAATCAGAAAGAAAGAAACTGGAAGAATGTGAAAATGAACTAGCATTAATAGAGAAGACATTAACAACTAAACTTAGTAATTATATTTATGAAAAGACTAATCACATACCTTATATCGTTTCAATCAAGGAATATAGTCTATTGAATATTAAGAATATTCTAAGCCCTGACAGACTAAACATCGAGAAAACGAAAAAAAATGTAGATGAATATCTTAAAGATTATGAGAAGGTTAAAAGTGTTCCAGATGATTTGAGCGATATCCAAAAAATTAAGGAACTAGAAAATTATGAGGACTTTTCAGAACTTATTCAGTTAGTAATCTCTTATTGTGAAAAAAAGTATAGTATAAATACTTTGGCACTAGAATTTAAAAAGAAGATTAAGTCAAAACAAGAGTTCATTGAATCTGGTATTTCTTTATTACAGACCACTAATAATAAATGTCCTTTTTGTGAACAAGTGCTTGGAAGTAGTGCAATTGAATTAATTGATAGGTACAATGAGTATTTAAATGATGAAGAAGCTAAAACAGTTAAAGAATTAAAAATAGTTTATGGTAAAATTAAAGGAGTAATCGAAACCCTACAATTGCTCGAAAACAATAATGCTAAAAGGATGAATGATTTTTTTGAATATAAGACTAAATATATACCTTCAGAGGAAGAAATTGAATTAAATGAACTTTCGAGCAAGAAATTAGTCGAAGATTTAGAAAAATTATTCACCTACATTGAAGAAAAGATAAACAATCTAAATACATCAATTATCATTCCTAAAGGGCTTACTAACTCACTGTTGGCTACATTCGAGGAATTGGAAGCAATAAGAGTTGATAACAACAATAAGATAGAAATAATTAACAAGAAAAAAGATAGTCTAAAAAATGAGAGCAAATCAATCAAAAGAGAAATTTGTAAAAGTGCTTACATTCAAGTGCTTGATTTGTTTGAAGAAGATTTAACGGATTACACTAGAAATGGAAAAGAAAAAAATGAATTAGCTTTAAAGATATCTTCAAAAGAACAAAAACAAAAACGAAGCAGGTCAAAAGCAGTAACAGAAACAATAAATACGATTCTCAACTATTTCTTTGGCGGAAAATATTCATTAGATGAGAGTCAGTACAAACTCATTTTTAACAAGAATTATGATGATTCGTATAAAGTTGAAAATGTATTAAGTGAAGGGGAAAAAAACATAATAGCATTTGCCTATTACATGGGAGAAACCCACTGTAAAATAACAAATGAAGCTGATTATAAAAAACTCTTTTTTATAATTGATGACCCAATATCTAGTATGGATTTTTTACATGTGTACACATTATCTGGTTGCTTACGTAAACTGAAGAATATTTTCCCTGAAATGGGTAACGAACGATTAATATTGTTAACTCATAATGTTGATTTCATGCGTATTCAGTGTTCAAATAAGATTGTGAGTCAAAAAATGCGGTTGTATGATTGTCAACTTCTAGAATTAAATGAAAGCTTTTCTATTCCTTATGTAGACCATTTATTTGATATATTTAAGATTTCTGAAAATAAAATTTTACCTAATCATACCACGGCAAATTCTATTCGACATGTAATAGAGACATTAGTAAAATTCAATGACATTAGTCTTTCTCAGGCGGGCGTGAATGTATACATCCAAAAGTATTTTTCATCAAATGTTACTCTATATTCTCTTATAAATGATTTGTCTCATGGGAGTTGGAAATCAGAACAGGAGCCAATCGATATGGTAACGTACAGGGATATTTGTTCCTCAATCATTGAGCATATTCATAGTATTTATCCTCACCAAATAGAATTTTGTCGGCATAAGATGAAGTAAAGATTGGGTTTGTCCTACTGCGTAGTTAAAGAACGACTAATATGGTTCTATTACAAATCAAACAACGGTCTTGTCATCTGTTCTTCCACATCCTTATCAGCTAGATGAACGTAGATTTGCGTAGTGGAAATATCTTCATGACCTAATACTCTCTGAACTAAAGATAGGTTTCCTGTTTCACGTAAAAGAGCTGTTGCGTAAGAATGCCTGAAGGTGTGAGCAGAAATATGTTTCTCTATTCCTGCTTTCTTTCTATAGGTCTCAATCATCCTGTTGATATTGTTTTGATTTATTTTCCCTCCAGTACGGGTGGTGAAAACTAGACCAGTGGTTCCTTTCTCAGTTCTCGTAAGGTAGGAGATGAGATTTTCCAGTAAACCATTGTTGATGTAGACAATTCTATCCTTGTTTCCTTTCCCTTCTTTGATGATAATCTTCCCAGAATTTAAATCGACAAATTCAAGACGAAGGTTTAAGACTTCAGAGACTCGCATTCCAGTCTCTGCCATCATCCGAAGAATCAAGTAGTTGGTGAAAGAACTGAGATACCGTATGTTGAAGACAGAGAGGATTTTCTTAATCTCATTTTCATCCAGAATCGTGGGAAGTTTTCTTCCTTTCCGTTTTGCCACTAAAACCTCCTATTGACGTAATAATGTAGAATATCACGTCATATACACAGTGTAATGGAGTAGAATAGGGAAATCAAGGATTTTTAAGTCTAAATACGTCATATTCACGTGTTTAGTGGTGCTCTCTTGGTCAAAATTCATTTTAAACAAATAGGTATAAATCGACCCAACTATGGAGAGTTTATACGGTCTCTCTGATGGTATATCCCAATTCCTTTGCTCTTGTGATGAATCTATAGATATTACCAATTCCCCATTGAGTACACACTACATACTTGCCATCCGACAAGACCAAAACTTCTTCTGGTTTTGTAAAGAAACGCTTTTCGTAATCGGTGATACTGCTTCGTACCTCATCAAGTTTCCTAATTACACCGAGAGAGCCTTGAAGAGACTTGTCAAAGGTGGTTAGTAACTTAGTTCCAGTAGTATTGGGATTATTCCTGATGTAGCTATATATGGTAGCCAATACCAATCTGCTCTTTCCGTAGAGCTTTCCTTCCATGAGGTATTTTGTAGTATCACGTGTTTGAGCACTGGATGAGGATTCTGACTTTTTAATCCTGATGGATTTTACATCTAACGATTCTTGCTTGGTCTCTAGAACATTTACTTTCTCTTCGAGTATTACAATTCTATTCATCATATCCAAGATTATTTTTTGATAGTCCATACACAACCTCCTGATTACTACTAACTAATTTATAGTTAACTAACAATACTGTGATTTGTCAATAGTTAATAAAAGTAAATAAATTATATTATAGTTAAAAGCAGTTTATAATGGTTATATAATCATGTTTTCTTTATAGACAAGTGAGATTTCCGGTGACTATAGCAATATCTTTACTCAGATGAGAGAGCAACAGCAGAGAATCATGATTTATTCATAAATCAAACCATGATAGAACGCCTATTCTTTATTTCTCTGGACTTTCTTTTAAAATCATTCTAAATTAATGATAGATGATTTATGGCTCTCTAATATTGATGAGTTGTTGTTTCCAGAAAATTTATGGTGATGTAGTCTCTGCAATTCTCTAACCAAGCCAAAATGTGTGGTAAGGAGATTTGCTATGGCTGCAAAGAAACAACAGACTCATAAGGAGAGTAAACAATGGAAAAGAAATTCAGCTTCGAGTATTTATTGGCAGCTCATAAAGCAACTGTCTACAATCAGGAACAAATCAAGAAAAGTAAGACCTGCACCTGTTTCTATTGTGGGTACATCTTCAACCCTCAAGAGATTGAGGAACTTGAATGGACGGATTTAAAAAGTCCAAAGGGAGCTACCTTGCTATGTCCCATGTGCGGGATAGATTGTATTCTTGGAGATGCTTCAGGATATCCAATTCAAGACCCAGAATTCATCAATGCCTGTACTGAGGATTGGTTTTGCGGGATTAGTAGAATCAGCGAAGGTCTGCCGATAACGAAGATAGAGTACAGGATGATAGAAGTTGATTAATTATCTTGTTAGCTAGTAAGCGAATTCGGCTGGAGGGAAGACTTCCAGCCCTGTTAATTCAAACCAGAGGACTCTTCAAACTCATGATGGGAATATCTAAGTGAGGAAGGGCTGTGTCAATTCATGACAAATCCATCAGATTAAAAGTAAGATTTATCAATGCACAGTATACACCAATCCATTAGTTTTTTTGTGGTTAGATTCCTTTATTGGTAATCAGTTGTATTTGTGCTATATTTTATTCAAGAAGCAATGCAATTAAATGCTATTATTATGGCACCTTAAGGAGAATAAATATGGCCTATCCTATCGAGAGAAAATTGGTAGTAGGAGTATCGTCAACGGCCTTATTTAATCTTGAGAATGAAGATAGAATTTTTAGGGAGGAAGGCTTAGAAGCGTATAAAGATTTTCAAGAGAAAAATAAACATGAAGCCCTTGAGAAAGGTGTTGCTTTTCCATTCGTTAGACGATTTCTTAATATCAATAAGATTTTTCCAGAACAGAAACCTGTTGAGGTTGTCATTCTCTCGAGAAATAGTCCTGAAACTGGTATCAGAACTTTTTATTCAATACAAGAATATGGATTAGATATTTCTAGAGCAGCGTTTACATCCGGCAATCCTGCCTATAAATACATTCCTGCGTATAATATTTCATTGTTTCTTAGTGTTGATGTAAAAGATGTTCAGAATGCAATTGATATGAATTACCCTGCCGGAAGAATTCTTCCAACTATGATACATGACGATGAGGATGATGCTGAGTTGAGGGTTGCCTTCGATTTTGATGGGGTTCTTGCAGATGATGCTTCAGAAAAAATTTATAAAGAAACAAAACAACTAGAATTATTTCATAAAAACGAAGTGGACAATGTGGAAAAACCTCTAAACCCCGGACTACTAATGAACTTCTTAAGGAAGCTTGCCTACTTTCAGAAATTAGAGGATAAGAAACTTATAAATGACAATCAATATAAAAAGATATTAAAAACATCAATTATTACTGCGAGAAATGCTCCTTCACATGAGAGGGCTATAAATACTTTGAAGAGCTGGGAAATTGATGTCGACGAGATGTTTCTACTAGGAGGGGTAGATAAAAAAAGAATTTTAGAAATACTAAGGCCACATCTCTTTATGGATGACCAACTTTCCCATCTTTCTACAGAATTGGTAGATATCCCATTAGTTCATATTCCGTTTGGAGTTGCCAATGAGAAGCAACGAGAGCTCTAAACCTTTTTAAATTCCCTTTCATAAGGGAGAGAGGCATGAAAAAAGGAGAAATAGAGAATTCAACTAATTCCCTTTCTAAGAAGTGAAGATATATTTTGGTTGTCATGTTCACTATTGCGGAAGCTCGAGTATGTGCCTAGTCTACCGTAGTTAACTCTTCATACCAATCAGAATAATCAATTCCGTTCACATAAACTTCAACAGGATAATTAGCATCGAAATCAATGTCGATATCTCCGCCAAACAGTTCTGATTCAATGGTAATCTCATAAAAGAAATGTGAGTTATCACATCCCATCTCTCCAGTAAAATAGAAGGTCACAGTTTCTCCAAAAACACTATAATCATAATCGGGTAAATAATGAGCCAAGGTTGAAGTCTCTATTTCTACAGGATAGTCATTGAAATCGTAGTTCAAATTGCCATCTAGAATGTCAGGTTCGTTTGATTCGTCTAAAGCCAGATTGAACCAATAGTCGATACTATGACTATCCCCATAATAAGTTCCTGAAATGAATGTTTCTTCTGAGTTGATAATTTCTTGGTTAATTTCTGTAGGAAGAGTACTTACCAATGATTGAAATGTAGATTCTGTAACGAAGAATGCAGCCATTACTTCTTCTTCAGTTGGTACATATGGATTCAAACCAAGCAATTCAGCTATTCTTTCAAAGTAATTAGTTTCATTAATGATAAAACTCGCACCAACAGCTCCACTACCTGTTCCAGTCAGCTCTACTTCCAAGATGTTTGTAAAATCCGTAGAATCAACAGTTCCTTGGAATTTCATAAGATAAGGGTCTACCTCTTCTGTACTAAAGGTGAATGTTCCATCAATAATATAGCTCCCTGATATGTCAATCCCTGTTTCTTCATAAATATTTGAGATAAGGGAGAACAAGTCATCTCCTAGTGTAAAAGTATAATCAGAATAATTAATTGTAAGGTTTGTTAACAGATAGACTGTATCCTCTAGGGAAATCTCATAGTAGCATAAGTAGCCATCACCTTCTATTTCACCAGACATGTTTGTTGGCGGTGAATCCTCAGTTTCAGAGTATAATTCTTCAGATATTTCATTCTGCACTAGGTTATAGGCATATTGAGTAGCAACATAGATACGTAATAATTCACTGTCATTGGGTTCGTAACTATTCTCATTGTCTGAATCATCTGAAGATTCGTTGTTCTCCTCTAACGTAGTATCACTGTCTGAGGGAGGAGAAATTAGTCCATCACACCCAATAAACGATGCAACGAGAACGAGCAGTACAATAAAAAATAATAAACGAGAAAATGTTTTCATGACTCTCTCCAATCAGTAAATTTACGATTAACTAAAAAAGATTATGCCTGATAGGTTTTTTATTGATGATTTCATCTTAAAGTATAAAGCTTTTGATTTATAGGAAGAACCGAAAAGGTTATTTCATAACAAAATAATGCTTATGAACAGTAAACAACTATCTCATTATAGAGAGAACTTCTAAATCCACTCACTATATCTACTTTAAGATTACTCTAGGAGTGTTTTTTGGTTTCCTTGGATATGAATAGAAGTACAGTAGTTGTCTATTGCTTGCAGACATGGCAGGTCCTATACTTGAGACGATAATAAAAATAGGGAGCATCCATGAAACAACATACC
>Ga0334901_1002955_pt1 | contig 13558 bp, 11 predicted proteins | sample GraSluR3_MG_3_FD_207216 | JGI IMG/M metagenome (GOLD analysis project Ga0334901, IMG submission 207216) | Sludge microbial communities from methane-producing bioreactor in Wageningen University, Netherlands - Granular Sludge_15_08-R3 | ecosystem: Engineered > Bioreactor > Anaerobic >...
CCGGCATGTCGCCTGGGGCTGCCTGCCAAACAACTGAGTAACCATTCTGTCCACTGTCTTCGGGGCCAAGCTGAAAAGTGGAATCCAAAAGATAAGTGCCGTCCAAAAGATGGACAATGATATTGCCTGTCATTGCAGTGGTCAGGCTGCGCACTTTGTCGCGGGCTTCGATAAGCGACCCGGGACGCCTTTTTGTAAATCGGTCGCCGCTACCTTCGGGAGAAACATATAAAATTATTTCTCCTTTAGTGTCCCTGCTTCCCGTAAAACCGGCTCCCCGGTTTTGTTTACTGACAGCCGATGATGTCAACAATAAAAGGATTCCGGCAATTAATGCAAAATATTTAAAATTGAATCTCATTTGTTTTGTTAATCAGATTGTTTTCATCATCAATGGCTGATATTTTATTCTATTCCGGAACCGGAATGGGCAAACCAATCCTTTCCCAATCTTCGGTTACCTCCAGCAACTTACGGGGAATATCCTTTTCCCATGTCTGCAATGCGCCTTCCCATTTCCCTTTATCATTTTTCCATAATGCCAGATCAAAACGTTCGTCCAATTCAATTTTAAAATTTCCGGCTTTGAAAGATTTTAAACCTCCGGCAGCAAGCGCTTCCACCTTCCCGTTTTTATCCAGACGGAACGCAGCAACTCCCTCCGCATCGAATGAAACGGAGACTCCCTGAAATTTTTTCCTGAATTGAATCGGGTCGCCGCTAATCCGGTTTGTTCCGGCAATGTGAATCACCGATCCGTCAATCAGGCGGCAGGAACCAGTGGTGGGAGGAGTTATAAGCGGGTAACCAACCCAATTTTTCGGATCTTCCACTGCGGGTGACTGAAGTTCAATTTTCTGTTGTTTCAGAATATTCTTCACCGCAGCGAGGAGTTGTTCTTTTCCTTCAGGAACAACCATCGCAGGCAGCGCACTGTTCCCGTCAAAATCGTTCGCCTCAAAATCTTTGGTCCAATTACCTATTCGGAATAAACGGGTTTTCACTTTGGCAGCCCGGTCAAAAAAAGCGGCGGTGGAAGGTTTTTCAAATTCAGGATGATAAAGGATTACTGCGGAATATTTTTGTGGGCCATAACGAATCCAGCCTTCTTCATCCACCTGTAAACTTTGGCTTTCAATCTCGCTCGTCGGGATTAAATCGGCGGGAATACCTGCCTTCCAGAGCTCATTTACCAATTCCATTCCCACATCATCGTAAGCTGGGCCTGCCCAGTTCATGGTGCAAGCGTGCCCGAAAACAACGGCAACCGGACAGTCAAGCGGACTCTTGCTGATAAAATTCAGCATCCGAACCCGGCTTTCGGCCACAACAAGTTCGCCCCGCAGAAGCTCCAGTGTCCGATCAATTCTTTTTCGCTCCGACGGATAGAGCGGGTGGTAATTTATCCGGCCACCTGCCAATGCGGCGCTCCATACTGCCTTTTCATATTCTGCGCGCTCTGTCGAATAAAACATGTTGTACCAGACATGACTTCCCCACTTTTTAGCCAATGCTGTGCGGACGGCAAACGGAGTATATTCGTCGGTCTGTGCCCAGTCGCGCGTGGCAGCCCACCAGTCGAGGCCGTTTTTCATCTGCTCGCGCAAATCGGGGTAAGGCATCCAGGTTGGATGTGTTGTTACAACCGCATCCGGGCCAAATGTTTCTTTTACGGCATGATAATAATCGGTTTCAATTTCCGCATTCCGCTGCCATGACATCTCCATAAAATGGTTGACAGCTCTTTGCCGTTCCCGTTCTTTTCCTTTGATGTTGCGGTGCATTAACAGGCAATCGAAAAGCAAATCACGGCCACCTGTCCTTTCTGAATAGGCCTGTGCCCGAAACCGCGAATACCAAAGCTGGTCTTTTGCCGGACTCCCGTCGAAACAGGGAGGGAAGCCCCATTCGTCCTTAAAAACCCCTACCAGGGGAACATCGGCATAGCGATGAATAATTTCGCGCTGAAACGCTGTTATATGCGGGGCAAAAACATCGGGAGATAAATGGGTAAACGAAACCATTACACAGGCTTTCCTGTTCTTATGCCCGGCGGGAATTTGCACACGGACAGAATCTTTGCTTGAAGTCACCACTACACAGTTCCGGGTAATCTCTTCCAGCGAATTCGCCTCGATTCCCTCTTCGTCGGCAATATAGGAATATACCCGGACAAGTCTGCCGTAAAGGGGAATGTAAGGCGTTGTACGTCCGGTGTAGTGATCAGAAAGATCTTTGCGGCTGAAAACCGAAACTTCAGTATTGTTTTTTTCGGAAATATCGATTTCCTTCAACAGCAGCATTTCCTGCATTTCGTCAGGGTACAACGATTCAAAAGCGCGCCGGGCCGTGCGGACATCCAAATCAGCCACCATTGAAAACCCTTTCAGAGCGGCATATTCAGCCGCCAGTTTTATCTGCTTGTGGACAGCATCGCTGGTGGTTTCCCTTCCAAAATGCCGGACACTCGCTGAAATCAGGTTAAAAGGAGAATGCAGGCTGATGGTGTCAATAAACGATTTGTAACCGTCAGGGAAAAACTCTTCTTCGCTCCAAAACCAGCAAACCTGCACTGGCATTACATCAGCGGGTAAAGTGTTGATTCCCTGGTTATCAGTTTTGGGGATAACAGAAAAATTATTTTGCGAAAAGGTCACTCCTGAAAATGCCAAAAACATAAAAAATACGATTGGCAATTTCAGATATTTCAATCTATTCATTATTCATTAATTCTGAATGAGTTCTGAAGAACTGTTATTTTCGATATTCACACGATAGCCCTGAGGAACTTTTACCGAATAGCTGATTTGTTTCCCCGACCGTTTCCATTTCAATTCGATAGCCTCGTCTGCCACGGGGATAACGCCGCTACATTCCGCCAAATCAATATCGGTAAACCGGAGAGTTACTTCCTTATGGAGGTAATCGACAGGACTGATTCCCAAAACATCGCGGTACAGCACATGACCGAGGTACGAAGCAAAACCGTGGTTGCAACTGGCATGTGCGCTCATATTTTCCCACAAGGTGCCGGTTTGTTCGGCCATGTAGAAAAAATAATCCTGTATCTCGCTGACCAACTGCGGCTGCAGGCCATACCGCGACAGAATATCCATCCGAAGGTAGTTTCCGATAAACGCGTTGGCCCGAAAAACATCGGGGTATGTTACTGCTTCGTTTCGGTTGGGACCGAATTCTGTGGTTAATTTCCTCCACAATTCGGGGTGGGTTTCAGGCGTGGCCATGTTAAAGAAGAAGGCATAATACTGGCAGACCTCGGTGGTATTGCCGGTAACCCGTAATTTTCCATCGTCACCGCGCACAGCATTATCAACAAAGAAGTTGCCGTTGAACGACTGTTCCAGGATGGTTTGTTTGATTTCTCCGGCTTTTTTCACCCAGGCATCGTTTTGATACAGCACACCTGCCCTTTCCAGCGCAGCGGAGTAAAGCATGTTGGTCGGGTAATTTACATCCTGTACAAAATCGTTGGCGCGCGACCACTCAACAAAAATCCACTTTTCCAGTTTTTCGAGAAGCCCGTCTTCATTTTCAAATTTTTCGAAATAATCCAGCAGTTTCGAAATGCGTGGCTCCAGCTGGGCAACCAGTGCCGAATCCCCACCCCGCCGGGCATAATCGTCAATCTGAATAATAAACCACATGGCCCAGTTGGGGATAAAATTACCGTTATAGTGATCGGCCGGATAACACATGGGCAACATTCCTTCGGGAAGAAAAGCAAAACTGTCGGGCAGGGCATAATTTTCATAAAAATTGTACGCTACCTTTGACTCACCGGTAAAATCCTTCTCCATGATGGCCGTAAAATAACTGTCGCACAACCAGCCGGCCCGCTCGCGCGAGGGACAATCCATAAAAATATCCACGGAATTCTGCCGGAAGGTTTGCCAGGCTGCTTCGTAAATGGCATTCAGCTTTTCGTTGCTGCTGGAAAACATTGCTGTTTCGTTTCGCGGATAGGCATATTCACGCAGGTAAATATCGTGAACCCGGCACTCCCCTTCAAGTACTATCACTTTCAGGTATTTAAACGTATAGGATTCAAACGTTTCGAGATTCCAGGTTCCGGGCTCCAGCTCGTAAACCACCTGATTATTAATGTCCGGCATCCGGCGTTTGGGTTTCACGTCGCCTTCTGTCAGAATTTCATCAAAATGAAATATAACTTTCGCAGGTTCGCTGCAACTGATTTTTCCACCGATAAATCCCGACAAATTAATCCCGAAATCAAAAACCACAAATTCATTTTTATGAAGGACGGAATTGGCAGAATAGGGTTTCCGCAGTGTATCCGTTGTTGTATTGACAATTTCCTGGATGAACTGAGAAGGAAGAACTTCCAACTCGTTCTCCCTGTATCCTTTATACGTTTCGCTGATGTTGGTGAGCGACCGGTCTTTGCGGTACCTTTCAGGTTTTTGGAAGCCAATGGTTCCCTGCGAATAAATTTGTAACGGGCGAACCAGGTCAAATTCTGGAAACGGAAGATTTCGCGGAAGCAGGTTCACAACAGGTTGGAAGGCTAAAGGCAAAGTTTGTCCCGGTTTTTCTTCCGAAGTTCTCCAGTTATCGAACTCCTCTTCCAACCGGTAATATTCGGTAAACGGACGCTGGTAGCTGTACCGTTCCACTTTTTGCAGGCGTTCCGTTATTTGGAAAGCACTAAACCCTTTTCCGGTGCCGGTGGCCAGCTCAATTTTTCCGTCCGTTTCCACTTCGGCCTGCAAAAACGAAGGCACATCGATGGTATAGTATGTGTTCACATTGTAGCCCGCCACTTCAACAGCAATCACATTCCTGCCGGGTTTTACATGGCCGCCCAAATCATATTCGTCAACCCGGAAATATCCGTGGGCTGCACGGGCCGGGCCGTATCCCACAAATTTGCCGTTCAGAAAAACCCGGTAAAGTGTGGAGGCCGTGATTCTCAGCCGAACTTCCTGATTTTCGTCAGCCTGAAAAACACCATGAAATCCCAGGTTGAGATTCATTTCTGTTTCGCGTCCTTCAGCCCACACCGGAGATGCTTCTTTCATCAAAACGTCTTCGTCTATTGCTGTTTTTTCACAAGCGGTCAGGAAGAAAAAGCATATAACAATACTGCCAACCAATCGCATATCTATTTGTTTTTTAAGAAACTATAATAAAAACTATTGCATTTATCCTATTAATCAGACTGTAAACTTTAAAATCACCGGCGACATCAGCGAAAGTTCTTTTTTTACCGTTACCGAGCGATTTTCGAATTCGGTATTAGCTGTTTTCCACTGACCGTCTTTTTCCAAAGTTTCAATTTTTGCCTGGCCCCACTCCTGACCAACATCCAGCGAAAACGAATCGAACGTGTCGGAATTTAAACTGATAACTGTCGCCACCCCGTGTCCGTCCGACAGTGAACGGTTAAAAATACAAAAAACATTGGGGATATCTTTTACAAAAACGGGCAAAGGCTTTTTTCCCGGTTGGGGTTAAAACCTTTTTATCCACTGCTTCGAGCAGACTCAAACGGTATCCGGCCCCGTTTGCCACTTCCTGAACTTCCTTCTCCTTAAAGGCATCGTTGACAAACCATTCGCGTGTTTCGCGGCCCATCACAGGCGGCGACGTGGCCCATTCAAACAGGTACGCAGCCATTTTTTCCTGTTCCTGCTGACCGAACAGGTCGCCGGCCATATTATCCAGCGTTATTTTATAATCCTGATTTTGACCGCCCTCCCAAATCTGTAACGACATATTTTTGAAGTAGGGATCCAATGGCCAGGTTGTCCAGTGAATAATTCCAAAACCACCGGCCCCAACCCGATTCAACTTATCCGGCAAATTTCGGATCGGCGAGTATGGCCTCCCCATGTAAGCACCATCGTCGTGGTGTGCCCAAAAGATAGGGATAACAGTCCGGTTCTTTTTTGTTTGCCGTTAAACCGGAAGGTAAACATCGGATTATTGCCGTACGCGTGAACCATGATGGTATTGAAACGCATCTGCGACGACCGGTCGATCCACTCATTCCACTCCGCAAAATCCCAGGCCGAACATCCGCTCAGGAAATTGTGCCAGTTAAAAACAATATTCTTCTTCCCGGCCATTACTTTTCCTGAAATCTCAAAAGTATTTCCGGTGTAAATGCGGGACAAGTATTTTTTCAGTTCTTTTCCGGCCGTCATCGTGGCTTCTTCCCCGCAAACGATATAAACCTTTAGAGATCAGTAGATAAATTCATATATTTGTAGTCAATAAAATCAATGGTTCTATGGAATTATACAGAGGTCAAAACTTGATAGAGTTTGCTGCACGGTTCAATTCTGATAAAAAATGCCTTGAATATCTGGCTTACATCAAATGGTCAGCAGGGTTCAAATGCAAGAAATGTGGACACACTGGCGCACAAACAAGAAGAAATTATTCCCGGACATGCAATAAATGCAGTCATACCGAGTCTGCCACGGCGAACACTTTGTTTCATAAAGTGAAATTTGGTATCCAGAAAGCCTTCTTTATTTGTTTTGAAATGTCTACGACAACTAAAAGTCTTTCAGCCAACTATGTTGCAGAGCGTTTTGGGGTAACTGAAAAAACTGCTCGTCTTTTTATGCATAAAGTCCGGGAAGCGATGAAATCTAGTGAGACGATGCCCATGGATGGAGTTGTCCATATTGATGAATTTGTGATCGGTGGTAAGGAGGATGGCAAGCCTGGCCGTAGCTATGACACGAGTAAGAAGAAGGTGGTATGTGCTGTCGAATTGACCGATGATGGCAAAGTGAAGCGCATGTATGCAATGAAAATAGACAACTATTCTTCCAAAGAACTCCGCAAATTATTTGACGCCCACATTAGCCCTGATGCCGATGTTACAACAGATAAATGGAGAGGATACCTTCCATTAATGAAGGAATTCAATATCACACAAGATGAAAGCAATGGCGGACTGAATTTCAAGGCTCTCCACACCATGATACATCAGGTAAAATCATGGATAAGAACTACATATTCATGGGTGAGTGAATTTCACACAGATAGATATCTAAACGAATTCTGCTATAGGCTCAATAGATCGCAGGCAAAGAGTGGTATTTTCAATAATCTAATTTATCGCATGGTAGATGCGGATAAAAAATATCAGTCAGAAATTATATGCAACTAACTACTGAACTCTGTAAACCTTTTCCGTTCGAATGCACGTATTCACCAAAAACCCCGTTATTCCAACCAGTAAAACCAATAAACTACGCCTCATAATAATTTATTTTTCTGCAAAAACTCAGGAAACATTTCCTTTTTCCACCATCGAAATGACGGCTTTCAGGTAACCCATGGCATATGCCATTCCCGCGTACCACGGGTCATCACAACTCATTTGCGGAGTATGGTCTGGGATGATCACGCCGGTAAACTTATTCTTCTTAAGAATGCGGATAATTTTTACCATATCGATGTCTCCCTCATCGATAAACACTTCGTGGTAAGCAGGCACTTTCCCTTTCACATTCCGGCAATGGATATAGGCAATCCTGTTTTGTTTCGAATATTTGTCAGTCGCCTCATACACGTCCCCTTCGGTCATTTCTGAGATGGTGCCGAGGCAAAATTCCAGGTTGTTTGCCGGGCCGGGTTGCATATCGATCAATCGCTGATACATGTGCGGCTGATACACCAGTCGCGGTGTTTGCCTGACCACCGGCATAGGCGGATCGTCGGGATGGGCGGCCAGTTTTACACCCGCCTCTTCGGCAATGGGAACCAGTTCATCCAAAAAAAACTGCAGCCGCGCCCACAATTCTTCGTGTGATATTTTGGGTTGAAAACCTTCCGGGGCCTCCGGATTGTAAACCATATTCCAGACCATGCCGTTGGGAACCGGCGATTCATCCACGCCATCCATTCCCACACTGATGGCGCCGCCACGCGCAAACGGACCCGTAATGCGGCTTGAAACCCCCGCGAGCGAAAAATTGTAGCCGAACACCGGGATTCCCGCTTTGCCCACAATCCGGATTTGTTCCTTTAAACGTTCGATCTGGTCGCTCTTTTTGGGGCCGTCGAGCAATACATCGTGCCACTGTGAAGGGTCGAAGTTTTCGATGGCTTCCCATTGCAAACCATGCGCGTTGATTTCTGCCTTAATCTTTAGCAACTCTTCGAGGGTCCAGAGTTGTTCTTCACCTGCCCGGCCCCAGCCTTCCTTTCCGCCAATGGGTTGGTCGGCCTTGTCTTTACTGTTTTTTTTACGACCGAAATAATCGACGAGGTGAACAACCACATGTGTGGCCCCGCACTGCCGTGCAAATTTATAATGTTGTTCGTCCAGCATGTGCCGGTATAATCCAAATCCTAACTTCATCCTTTCCTTCTTAAATGTTTAACAAATCGACAATCAATCCCCTGATTCCCAGCCAGCTCATATAAAGTGAAAAAAGCATAACCAAACTCAGGAGAATTAAATCGAATAGCTTGTTGGCGTGTTTATTCATCAGCCTTTTTTTCGATGTCAAATAAAAAACCGAAGCAATGGTAAGCGGCAGTACCACAGAAAGACAGGCCTGCGACAACATCATAATAAAAACAGGCCTTACTCCAAATCCAACACCTGCGACACTGGTCACCGTAAGAATAAGCAGAACGATGCGGTGAAACCATGTAGTAGTATCCCTTTTATCTTTTTTGTAATCGATAATCAGCCACGGGATAACCAGCATATTGGGCAGATGGGAAGACAATCCCGCCGCCAGAATCCCAACTACAAATACGCTGAGCGTCGCTTTGCCGGCAATGGGCTCGAGCAGGGGGATCATCTCCACCACGTTGTTCAGCTTTATTCCCTGGATATGAAGTGTAGTGGCAGCCGTTATCATGATGGAAGCACCGATAATAAACATCATGGAGGCGCTCACCAGGGCGTCGCGCTTTTGAATCGCATTGTCGGCCATTTTCCACCCGGTTTCTTTCACAATTTGTGAGCGGATGATAAAAACAAAAACCGATACGGTGGTTCCCACCATTCCCGCAACAATGACCAGCGGGCTGTTGTCGCTCCCTTCGGCTGTTTCCGGCAGGGAAGGAATCAATCCGGCAGCGAGTTCGCCCAAAGAGGGAAAATTAATGACGGCAGTTGCGATAAAAGCGATTCCCATTGTCGCTACCAACACCGCCAGCACTTTTTCGAAAAAAAAGTAATTGCCGTTCCACAAAAAAATATATATCACGGCACCCACAATAAACGCCCACAAAACCGGAGGCGTGACAATACCAAACGTTGTAGCCCACCAAACCTGAAGAACGTCGGCAATGATGCCGAGGATACCGATGAGCGCGCTCACAATAATTACCGACAGGGCAACAAGCAACAGCACGGTCAGTCCCGGATGGATGTGATCTTTTACTCCCTGTATAAAAGTTTTACCGGTAACCATGGTGTAACGGCTGAACAGCACAATAAGATAATACGTGATGACACAACTGGCAAGCACTGCCCAAAGAAGTTCCAACCCGAAATTGGCGCCTGCCTTCGACATGGCCGTAACACTGCCTGTCCCGATATTGTATCCAATCAGAAAAATTCCGGGGAGGACACTCAGCAATAGTTTTTTGATTTTTGACATATTTTAGCTTTAAATCCGTTTTAAAAGCCGATGGAATTTCCGCCATCAACCGGCAAACAGACACCGGTAATGAATTGTGATGCGTCGGAAGCCAGGAAAACGGCGGCGTAACCAATCTCGTCGGGGGTGCCCAAACGCCGCATGGGAGTTCGGCCCAGCACTTTTTGTTTGCGTTCCGGATCGTTTTCCATCACGTTCCGCAACATTTCCGATTCGATAAATCCGGGGGCAATGGCATTGATTCTTACTCCCGAGTAAGAAAATTCGGCAGCCAGCGACCGGGTCAGGCCGAGTAACGCCGCTTTGGAACTGCTGTAGGCTGCAATGAGAGGTAAACCGTAAAGCGCCGCCATGGAACTAATGTTAATGACAGAACCTTTGCCCCGGGGCACCATCACTTTTAATGCTTCACGCGACAAGGCAAAAACACTGTTGAGGTTTATATCGACAACCTCTTGAAATGACCCGTCTTGCGCCTCCAGGGATGGAACCTTTTGGTGCATCCCGGCATTGTTCACCAGTATTTCAAGCGGACCGACCTCATTTTCAATCTGCCGGATTAAAGCCGGATGACTGCCTTTTTTCGTGACATCGTTTTGAATCACAAAACAATTTTCACCTAGTTTCTTTTGAGCTGCCCGAAGCTTTTCAGGATTACGCCCCGTAATGATGACCTTAGCGCCAAACTCAGTAAACTGCCGGGCAATGCCCATACCAATGCCAGAGCCTCCACCGGTGATGAGGGCGATCTTATTATTTAAACCGAATATATTTTTCATAATTACCTGTTTTATTTTCCGAGAGTATTTATTCCATATTGAAATTTAGAATCATCAAAAAGCTGTAGCAACCAGACCGGACAGTTTTACTGTGTCATTTTCAGGAATTAGCTTTACAACAATCTCTCCTCCTCCGAAATGAAACCTGCCGGTTGCTGTTTCCAACCCTTCTTCTGTTTTAAAGGAAGATATTTGTTTCCCGTTTTCCAAAACCTGAATTTCACAATTTGCACTTGCCTGTCCAAAAACCAGTTGCAGTTCATAGTCTGCCTCCGGAAGGTTATAGCTTCTCATAGTCTTTATCGGAATACTTTCTTCCCCAGAGATGTTTAGCCAACTTTCGCTTACCTTAAACAAAGGCCGGTTTTCGGTAGTTTCAGCAGGAATATTTAATTCTTCCTCACCCAAAGAGAGCCAAAAATTTCTTTTTTCATCTACAAAAAAGGTATAATGTCCGGCCCCCTGCGCCAGCGGATCGTGCGAAGTGGGCTCAAAATTAATGCGCACAGGCTCCGCGCCAACCCGCTGTTTCAAATCGATATAATCGGGCAGCCAGCGCAGGTTCAGGGAAACGAGGATACCTTTCTCTCCCTGGGTAGCTCCATATTTTCCGATTGTTTCTGCAAAAATTCCAATTGCTTCCCTGGGATTCAGTTGGCCAACCGATGCAAGCCCCTCTTTCGTATTTCCGTTTAGCAAAGCCTTATATGCACTATGTCCGAAATAGTGATTGGTAAAAAACGAAATAATAAATTGTTCCATCCCGGTCTGGTAATGGTATTCTTTAACACCCTGAGCGTTTAAAGCTTCCGTATCGACTCTCTCTAAAATTACCAACCGTTCCTTCGCCTTTTCAACTACTTCCATTGAGGAAGCATATCCCTCCAGGTTGTACTCCTCCTGCAACCGAAGGAAATAGTTCGAGGTTTCCCGTCCGAACATCGGAGCCTCGTTAAACCACCGGCTGAAATAGCGATACAAGTTCTTTTCATCTTTTTGCATGAGCGAACCTGCAAAATTTTCCACAGCCTGTTCCCATGTTTCATTTTCGGAATTTTGCCACACCTGATTCTCATAATTATTAAAAACCAGATCGAGCGGATGTGTTGTCCAGTGAATGATCCCGTAGCCTGCGGCATTCGACTTATTCAACAATTGATGAAACCGGGCAAATGGCTTATACGGCCGTCCCACATACCGATGGTCGTCGTGATGGGCCCAAACCACCGGGTACAATTTCCTGTTTTTTCCCACCTCCGATAGCTCCTGTAATACTTCGGGCCGGTCGAAAACAATTTTCCAGTCCAACGGGATAAAACTACAATTTTCAGGCATAAACACATCGGCTTGCTTAGGATAATATAACCGCCACGAACCCAGTAAAAGCTCCACATCCGGATTGATTTCGTCAAGAATTTTCCGGTATGTTTTTACAATTTTGGAAATGGCAAATATTCCCGGATAAGGTTGTTCATCTTTTAATTCAGGATGTTGTTCTAAAATTCTAAAATACTCATTCCGCCATTTACTGGGCAAGGAAGAAGAATCGTGCAGCAACCAAATGGCACCTAAACCCTGATCCTTTCGCGGCATTCGCATCCAGGCTGCCAACATAGTTATTTCCGGATAATCGGTAAACAGTTGTTTCAGTTGCGCTTCATAGTACTTTTCCCCTTCCGGGTGCTCCGGATTGACTGTTTGGTAACCACCTATTTCAATTAAAGCATCGGGTGGAAGGGTTTTGATGATATTCTGTGGATTGGCCATCCAGGTATCTACATCGAGGGCAAAACAAACATCCATGCTTTTCTGGTTTGCATGTTTGAACACCTGTTGCATGAGAGCCTTGGCAGCAGATCCTCTTTCTTCTTCCGGGACTTTTGCAGCCCCGGAGCCAAATTCATAATCATCAAAAATACCACCCCCGTTTAACAGCCGTACATCGTTGACATGCTGGGCGCCCCAGTCGCGTCCCCGTTGGGTAGTCGTAAGGTACCCCAACTCTTTTTCCTGCCCGTTGTATGAAAAGGAATGCATGGGATTATTACCGTAAGCATGCACCATTACGGTATTGAACCCGATTTTGGAACCATTGTCAATCCATTGCTCCCATTGCTCAAAATCCCATCCCGTGCATCCGCTTAAAAAGTTGTGCCAGTTGAATAGAATGCGTTTTTCTTTTAACGGTGTATTTTCAATTTGAATGGCTGAAAAATCCAGTGGTTTCGGTTCTGTCGGAGGCACTTCAAACGAAAGGTAAAAATTCCAGCCCAAATATCTAAGTAGGCCATAGATGCCATGGACAATTGCACGCGGAGTTTTTCCCCGGATAAAAAGCTGATTTTCATTCCCGGAGATTTTGAAGGCCCCATCGTTTTCCCATTCAGAGCCATCGGCTATTCCCAGCAAAATATTTCTGCCGCCAGGAACCTCCCCGGTAACCACTTCAAACTGAACAAATGGGTAAGTTTTTGTAAGATAATGAGCCAGGTCTTTCCCAGCCTCTGTTATTTGTTCGTTGTCTCCTGTTACAATATAATTTTTCTCCTGAACTGAACAGGAAAGGTGTCCGAAACAAACAAGCAGATAAAAAATTAAGTATTTTTTATTCATTTGATACGATCTTTAATTTACTGACAAACAGAGTGAATAATATTATAAGCCTCCCTCTGTTCTTCCGGGGAAGGAGAAAAAGTAACAGCCAGCAATTTCAGTCCGGGACGCCAAAGCGATGCCGTTGTGTCGGCAACCACATCCGAATCGCCCACCATGCGGGCATTCAGGAAAATTCCTGTCCCGGCAAGGGTTTCGGAAAAAGGCGCCGCCGGGTTTGGAGCAGGATCAGTTTCCGAAGTGAAGGCAGCGTCCACCATTTTTAATCCTTCTATTTTTTTAAACATGCCTGTTTTATTGGAAAAGTTTCCACACGAATGGTGCACGGGCCCGCCAAAAGCTTTCCCCAGTTTCACAAAGGAGGGGCTTATAAAATTGAGGTAACTTTCTTCGTCCACCATCACCACATTGTCGTCGCTCATTCCGAAACCTTCAAAAATACGGGAAGATGCAAATCCGTGTCCCGGCCTGACCAGTACATCGCCAATCAGTTTTTCCTGTTCTTTGTAAAAATCGATTTCCAGCCCGACCAGCACATCCAGG
>Ga0334901_1002959_pt1 | contig 13541 bp, 8 predicted proteins | sample GraSluR3_MG_3_FD_207216 | JGI IMG/M metagenome (GOLD analysis project Ga0334901, IMG submission 207216) | Sludge microbial communities from methane-producing bioreactor in Wageningen University, Netherlands - Granular Sludge_15_08-R3 | ecosystem: Engineered > Bioreactor > Anaerobic > Unclassified...
TTGCACTTTTTCATAACAATTCATCATTGTATGATTTGGCGAAGAGCAATTTCAGGCGCCGTATTGTGGATATTTTCGGCAAAAGTATTAACCAGAGCCTGGTACCGGTGGAGGAAAAAACCAGTTTGGTGACTATTTCGGGGTATGTAGGGCAACCCAAATTTGCCCGTAAAACTATGGCCGAACAGTTTTTTTTCGTGAATAAACGGTACATGCGGCATCCCTGGTTTCATAAGGCAGTGATGCAGGCTTACGAAAAACTGCTCCCGACCGATGCATTTCCGTCCTATTTTCTGTTCCTGGAAATCAACCCGGCTGCCATCGATATCAATGTGCATCCCACCAAAACCGAAATAAAATTTGAAGACGACCGGGCAATCTGGCAGGTGATTTTTGCAGCTGTACGCGAATCACTGGGAAAACACAACGTGGTACCCTCCATCGATTTCGACCAAAGCGGAAACATTGATATTCCGGTCAGGAGTAAGGAACCCGGCGAAATTCAGTACCCCGAAATTAAGGTGAATCCGGATTACAATCCGTTTGAAACGGAAAAAACGCCATCGTTTAAATTGCCCAAACCAGCAAAGCCGGGCAAAAGCAATTTAAACCGCTGGGAAGACCTGTACCAGGGTACCCAGTTGATTTTAAAACCGGAAGATCTGCCATTTTCCTCCGTTGAGCCATCCCCGGCAACTTCATCCGAAGGACTTCCGGGAAAGAAAATTCTTCAGTTAAAACAAAAGTATATTCTTTCTCCGGTAAAATCGGGGCTGATGGTTATTGATCAGAAAAGGGCGCATGAGCGTATTCTTTTCGAGCGGTTTATGGAAGTGCTTCAATCGGAGTCGGTAGCCAGTCAGCAGCAGCTTTTCCCGCAAACACTGGAACTGGATGCCGGCGATGCCGAACTGCTGAAAAATATTCTGGACGATTTGCTGGCTTTGGGTTTCGACATTCGCGAATTCGGAAAAAACACGTTCATTATTAACGGAACACCGGGTGTACTCGATGTTTCTTCACCTGAAATTATTGTGGAAAAATTGCTGGAGGAGTATAAAAACTCGCCGGTGAATGCCAAAGCCAAAGTCAAAGAGCAGGTGGCTATTTCGCTGGCAAAAGCTTCGGCACTCAATTACGGCACCGAACTGAAGCAGGAAGAAATCGATCACCTTATCGACAATTTGTTTGCCTGCACAACGCCCAACTATTCGCCCGAAGGGAAAAAAGTGCTGACCATCATTCCGCTGGAAGAGATCGAAAAATCTTTTAATAAATGACAATATGTCGTTATATTGCCGGTTGAAATAATTGGCCCGGCGTTTGCCGGAAACACCGCTAAAATTTGAGATATGAATTACCGTCCTGTAATGAATACGATCCCGCCGGTTGTTAAAAACCTGATTATCATTAATGTATTGCTTCTGTTGGCAACCTGGGTTTTACAAACGAGGGGAATTGATCTGGTGGAATACCTGGGGATGCACTACCCGCGGTCCGACAAGTTTATGTTGCACCAGATTGTTACCCACATGTTTATGCACGGTGGATTGATGCACTTGTTTTTCAATATGTTTGCCCTGTGGATGTTTGGACGTGTATTGGAAAGTGTTTGGGGGTCGCGCCGGTTTCTAATCTATTATTTTGTTACCGGACTCGGCGCAGTGGCGCTTCACATGTTTGTGAATCACCTGGAAATTTCTTCCATGCAAAACGCTGTGGAGGCTTTCCGCAACACCCCGTCGCCAGAGTTGCTCGACCAGTTTGTCAGCAAACATTTGTCGAACGCTTCGGTGCAGGTGCGCGATTTTATCAATACCTGGTACGACGATGCAACCAATCCTGCCTATGCTTCAGAAGGTTTGAGTTTAATGGAACGTATTCTTCAGCTTAAAATGGATATTCCCACCGTAGGGGCGTCGGGCGCGGTGTTTGGCGTACTGCTGGCGTTTGGCGTACTTTTCCCCAACACCCAGCTGATGCTGCTTTTCCCGCCCATTCCTATAAAGGCCAAATATTTTGTTATTGGTTACGGTTTAATCGAATTGTACCTCGGCTTCTCCCAGCCGGGAAGCAATGTGGCACACTTTGCCCACCTGGGCGGTATGTTGTTTGGGTATTTGCTCATTAAATACTGGAACAAAAATACGAAGCATTTTTATTGATGAATATTTGGGACGACATAAAAAGAACGTTTAAACACGGTTCTGCATTAACCAGGCTGATTTATATTAATCTGGGTGTGTTTTTGCTGATAAAACTGCTGGGTGTAATTTTTTACCTGGGCGGAATTCCTTTTTACCTGGTGGAGTGGCTTTCGGTTCCATCAAATCCCGAAATACTTTTGCAACGGTTCTGGACTCCCGTTACTTACATGTTCCTGCATTCCGGATTTTTACACCTGCTCTTTAATATTTTGGGGTTGTACTGGTTTGGTAAACTTTTTTTGTATCGATTTGAAGGCGACAAACTGCTGAGCGTTTACCTGCTGGGCGGATTATCGGGTGCTTTGCTGTACGTGCTGGCATTCAATATTTTTCCGGCGTTTGTATCGGTAAATGCCATTTTGCTTGGCGCCTCGGCTTCGGTTTTCGCTATTCTGGTCGCCATTGCCGTTTACGATCCGCAACGCGAAATTCACCTCTTTTTTATCGGGCGTTTCCCGTTGAAATACATTGCAGCTTTTTACGTGGTGCTTTCCATCATCGGTATTTCAGCATCCAACCCGGGCGGTAATCTGGCGCATTTGGGAGGCGCTGCGTGGGGCTGGTTTTACATTGCCCAGCTGCGCAAAGGAAAAGACCGTGGCTCTGGTTTGGTTGCCTTTATCGATAAAATTGGTGACTGGTTCAAACCAAAAGAGCGGCTGAAAGTGACATTTAAGCAACAGGCCCCGCCGCGCGACGACTACGAGTACAACCGGCAGCAAAACATACAACAGGAAGAGATCAACCGGATTCTGGATAAAATTGCCCAATCGGGCTATGAAAGCCTCACAAAAAAAGAGAAGGAAATCCTGTTTAAGCAGGGAAAATAATTAATCCCTTAGGCGTGGAACACCAGCAACGGCGTGTTGCTGTGGAAAACCATTTTCCGGGCAATACTTGGATTGAACAGCCTTACAATCATATTCCGTTTGTGTGTGGTTAGCGAAATAATGTCGATGTTTTCTTCTTTAATAAATCTATCGAGTGTTTCCAGAATGTTTTCGCCAACCAGCAGCCGGCAGTCAAAATCTTTTTGTTCGTATTTCCCTTTCAACACATTTTTCATGCCTTCCAGCCTTGCTTTATCCCAGTCGGAACTTTCTTCTTTTCCCACATGTACGCAAAAAACCTTCACATCAAAAGGTTTCAGAATTCCAATCAGTTTTTCAATGGCCGAAAAGTCTTTTTCATCGAAGTTGGTAGCATAAACCACGTTTTGTATATCGAGTATTTCCTTTTCAGGCGATTCTTCAGGGATAACCAGCACCGGTACTTTAGCATTGTAAATCACATCGGCAGTTACACTTCCCATTACCAGACCCGCGTCGCCACCGGTGCCCATAACAATCAGTCTGGTGTTGTTTTCTTGAGCGTAAGCCAAAATGTCTTCATCGGCATACCCCGGCTTAATAATGTATTCTTTTTTTACGGTTTTCCACTTTTCTTTGCCGGTTTCTGAGGAGAGTTTGCGAATAAATTTTCTGAAATTTTCATTGGCATTTTTTTCGGCATTGTCCATTCGCTCCAGCAGAGTGGAATCGTACACATACACATCGGCATAAGGTACAGAATGAACAACCGGATTGATGTAGCAATGCATAAAAATCAGTTTCACCTGCAGATGTGCTGCAATATTAAATGCCATTTTGCAGGTTTTTAGCGATACCGGCGAAAAATCGACCGGCACCAGAATATGGTCATCTTTTTCTTCCGTTTTTTTCTCTTTTTCCGACTTTTTCCCCAGAAATTCTTCCAGAACAGGGACAGCCTTTCGGATATCTTTTTCCAGAATTTTAACTTTTACTGAAGTTGCCGCATCTTCCATCAGGTTGATGTCTTCGAGTACGCACTCAATACCTTGATCTTCCAGGCGGATTTTCAGCATTTGCGCCTTGGAGTACGGTAATACTACAATTGTAACCAGTTTTTCTTCCATGATTTCCAGGTTTTAAGTGAACATTGTTTCCGTTAACTTATTCGATGAAGAGCGAAAGAGGTTACAAAAAATGGGGTAAAAATCTATATGGACGATTCTGTTTACAGGGGAATAAGGTTCAACTAGATAAAAATAAGGTTTTCGAGATAAACTAAATATCAAATTAAGATAAATCCTTATTAACCTTATTCATTCTGAATTTCCTCCGCAACCGTTCCATTACCTTCTCTTTCCGCCTGCGCGAAACCGGGATTTGTTCCCCGTTTTTGAGATTTAACAGGCTGCCGGATTTCAAAAAGGCAACCACGTATTTCAGGTTGACCAGATGGGTTTTGTGAGCGCGAACAAACCCGAATTCCTGCAATAAATCCTCGAACTCCACCAGTGTTTTGGCCACCAGTAAATGTTTTCCGTCGTCAAAATAAATGTGCGTGTAATTTCCTTCGCCCTGGCAGCGGACGATTTTATTCACCTCGGCAAATACGATGCGGTCGCCGGCGGGCAGTCCGATACGCTGATTGCCGGGCTGGCTGAGGTTGTGGTACAGTTGTTTCATCCGGTGGTTTTCCTGTTTTTCGCGGATGCGTTCGGCCACTTTTTGCACGGCAGCTTTCAGGTCGTTGCGGTTGATGGGTTTCAGAATATAATCGGCGGCGGAGAAACGAATGGCTTTGATGGCGTAGTTGTCGTAGGCGGTAACAAAAATTACTTCGAAGCTGAAATCCTGCAAATGCTCCAACAGTTGGAATCCGTTGGCGCGGGGCATTTCGATGTCGAGAAAAACCAGGTGGGGCGGCTGTTCATGGATAAGCGACAGCGCAGCCTCCACCGAAGCCGCTTCACCCAGCACCTCCACCTCCGGGCAATACTCCCGAAGGATTCCGGCCAGGTTTTCCCGCCCGTGCTTTTCGTCGTCAACAATGATGGATTTAATCCTCATTATATTTCCTTTTCAAGTTCATTTAGTTGTGATGGACGCTTGGCATTTGAGTTTACAACAGCGCCATTTTCGTCAATTAACAAATAACGCGGGATTCCGAAACTTCCCAATAAAGTATTTAAATCAAACCTTAACGCTGTATTTGCTCTTATATGATAGCCAGTCAATTCGTAAAACTTAATCATATCCTTCCATTGTTTTTCATAATCTTCACTGTCAATGGAAATGTATAAAACCTCGACATCTTTTGATTTCAGAAATTTTTTCAGGTCTGCATTATGCTTAAACTCGTCTTTACATGGCCCGCACCAGGTTGCCCAGATATCGACGTAAACTTTCTTCCCCTTAAAGTTTTCAAGGCACTCATCAAGTGAGTTGATCTTTTCATAATCCGCTAAAAATCTCACCTCATTATCAAATGGTATTTCTGCCCTTTCATGAAACTCAACAATAGGCTCGACCATCGGAACCAAATATGGAATATATTCACTGTCAGGAAAATCTCTTTTGAATTCATCAAATAATGAAACCAGTTCTTTCTCAAATTTTTTTTGCAAACATGCCATATATAAATAAGTTGCATTATGAAATTCAAGCATTTCTCCGTTTAAATATTCTTTGGAAAATCCCATCTTATGGGTATGATATAAATCCTGTTTACGCATTTCCTCTGATTTGTGTCTGTTATAATTTTGATCAGTAAATTCCCTGTAATACAAATAATTATCCAGATAATTCTGGCTCCAGGAAGAGCGTAAAACGTTAACATCAGTAACGGGTATTTTTGAAAAAGCATCCTTCCACAAATCGCTCATTTCGTCTGTAAAAGCACCATTGTTCATTCGCATGTCATCCAACCATTTCCGTTTGGCAACCTCCGTCTGAATTGCGGAGTAATAAACATCTCTGTCAGTTTTCATTAAATCCAGAAATGATTCGGAAATTTCACCCTGCTCAAACAATTCACTAAAATCAGAAATATCCTTTTGTCTGGCTGTTTCTATCTCTTTTTTCATTTCTGTGGCAGAAGGAAGCTCAAGGTATTTATATGATTCAAACTGAACATGTGGCGGATTGGGCAGAGAATGATAAAGTGCCTGACCTTTTTTGCTTTTGCAATTTACCGTAAAATTATTTTCCTCATCATTAAGGTTCAGAATTATTTCATAGGTTTCCCCAGGTTCAATAATGAAATTACCATTAAATACTCCGTAAATCAGTAACCCGGCAAATGCAGGTTGGTCAATAATCGTTTTCACCTTAAAATGGCCGGAAGAATCTAATTTAACTAGTTCTTTAAAACCCAGGTAAAAAACTCCGTTTACAGGAAGAGCCAAAAAAATTTCTTCGGGGATTTCTCCCAGAATTTGTCCCGTTATTAAAACTTCATTTTTTTTGTTTTGACAACCTAAAAGACCAACAATTAAAAATGTGGTAATCAGTTTAAATAGCTTAATGTTTTTTAGTTTTATTTTTGGTTTTTGCCGGAACATAATATTTTTCTTTTAACATTCACTTTTTCTTCGGAACCTGCTGCTCTGGCATGGCCTGTTTGATGTAATAATGCACCGACGAATCGGGAACCAAAACCGGCATATTGGAAGGAAAATCAGGGCGCACAATAACTACAGGCATACGATAAGGGTCGTCAGTTTCTTTTTCGGGTAAAATTTCGGGAGTAAACGAAAACTCAGGAATTCCCGGAAAAGTATCTGAAAGAAACAGGCTGTCGGGTTGCGGTTTAAATTTTGGCGAAATTTCAAACGGATTGTAACGCTCCTGATTCTTTTTGTTTTGATGATTTTCTGTTTGGGCTGAAAGTGAACCCGACAGAATAAGGATTACGGTTATAAAAAGTAAAGTTCTCATTTTAGTTTTATTGAAAAGAAAGTTTTTCAAAGCAAAAATCACGCCAATTATGCTTACAATTCATACATTTTCAGCAGGTTGAAAAAATTGTAATTTTTAAAGTCAATAGTGTCCGGTTAAATAAAAGATTAATGGCTGAAGCCCTTGAATAATGCGGATTTATTGCCCCCGGCTTAAGCCGGGGGTTAAATTTGAAGAAAGAAAAACTGGCTTTAGCCGTTAATTGCAAATAATTTATTTTCAATGAGATGGTCATTTTATTCTGTTTCTATTTCTAAAAAACAATTTTTACCGGACACCACTGTTTTAAAGTATTCTTTTTTTACCGGTACACTATACAATTTGCAATTCCAGTTTACTTTCCGCCCTCGCCGCCTCCACCCGGCCCGGTGTCGCCGCCACTTTTCAGGTCTTCGTTGGAAATTGTGCGTTTTGCTTTTTTAATCTGCTCGCTCATTTTTCCAAACTGGTACGAAATGTTGATCCTGACCATCCGGTTATAGTTATAAAACCGTGAAACCATTGTAAAAGTGGGATCAGCTATTCTGTTTGTAAAGGTCATGCGTTCGCGAAAAGGATCGTTGACGGAGATACTGGCCATCAGCTTCTTGTCAAACAATTGCTGGGAGAAGGAAATATTCGAGTAGGAATAGGTTGATGATTTGCCCTGTAACATAATGCGCGGGGAGTACAAACCACCGAAAAGGGAAAAAGTCCCGTTCTTCCAGGCTGTGTATCTTACGGATAATGAGCCATTGTAACTGAAACCTTCGTTCTGAAGGTTCATGTCGTTATTGCTCTCGAGGTTGGTGTAAATTACACCGAGGTTGGTATTCAGGTTAATTTTTTTGCCCGGTTTAGCCGAACCATACAGGTTGGCACCGTAGTTCCTGTTTTTCCCGATATTCTCATAAGTAGATACGCTCACTCCGTCGGGTTGAAGTGTGGTAAAGGATACGATGGCATTGTTTGTAAAAGCGGCATTCATATTTAGATTAAAGTTGTAGTTGGGCGTAAATTTGCCGAAAACAAAACTGAATGAATGGGAAACTTCGGCATCGAGACCGGGATTACCATAACGGACATTTAAAGGATCCAAATCGTTGTAAAAAGGGTTCAGGTACCAGATTCCGGGGCGCGATAAGCGCTGTGTATAGGATAAGCGCATGTTCTGCCCGTTTTTCATATTCTTCGACAGATTGATATAGGGAATCAGGTTAAACATCTCGTTGGTAAAAGCCGTATCGTTCACCGATTTAAAAAGGCCGTCGTTTTTAGTGTTTTCAGCGCGCAATCCGGTTTTCAGACTGAATATTTTAAGTTTCAGTAAATAGCCCAAATAAACCCCCAAAATGTGCTGGTCGTAGTCCAAATCGTTAATCCTGGCATCATCGCGTTGCCACTCGCCCGATTCATCGAGCCTGAGAACATCCGATTCACTGATATTCTGGCGCAGGATATACTTTACACCCGCTTCAACCTGATGCACTTTGGTAAGCGGGTCGAAATAATCGAGCTGAAAAGTATGTTCGCGGCCCGCAGCGTCGTTTATTGTTTTCTGGTGATAAGATGGATAATCCAGGATTCCGTTTATCCGGTTTTCATTCTCTGTACCGCGCGGCGAATTATCCAGTCGGTAAGAAACGGTAAAGGTTTTGTCGGGTTTTTTAAAGGTACGCTGATAATCGATGTTCCCCGAAATTGAACCATAATCGTTGCCCCCATGTATTCTGTTTTCAAACATCCGTACCCGGTTCCGGTCGATGTCAAATTCAGTGGTTGTGTTTAATCCGTCGTTGGCGTAATTGCCGGTAAAACCCCGGTACGACAGGCTGATCAGGTTAAACGTATCGATTTCGTAACTGGCCTCGCCCATTAAATAATTCATCCGGCCATCATATTCACTGGTACCTTCCGTCTCTGTAAATCGGTAAACCGTACTTTGCAGATTTTCGCGGGTGCTGTACGATTCGGACTGAGGTTGCAGAAATTTGTTGTATCCATAGTTCAGCGAGAAGCCGAATTTATTGATTTTTGAAGTGGCATAAATTCCGCCCGTATAACCGCCGCGACTATCGGCGCCGGCATTTACGCGGCCCATAAAACCTTCAATCTGCTTTTTGGCAGTGATTATATTGATAATTCCCGCCGTTCCTTCCGCCTCGTATTTTGTTGAAGGATCGGTAATAACTTCGATATCGCGCACACTGCTGGCAGGAAGGCTCCGCAAAACATCCCTCGGGTTTTGCGACACCATCGAAGAGCTTTTTCCGTTGATGAGGATTTTAAAATTTGAAGAGCCCCTCATCTGGATGTTATCTTCCCCGTCAACGGTTATTAACGGCACCTTGCGCAGCATTTCGAGCACATTGCTGGTTTTCGATTCCGGGTCGGTTTCTATGCTGTAAACGATTTTATCTGGCTCGGTGCGGATTAAAGGCTTCTGAACTGCAACAGTAACTTCACCGATTTCTTCGTTTGACGGGCTTAAGACAATACTTCCCAAATCGGCTTCCGGCGTCTCTTCGTTCAGCGAAATTTCACTTTTCCGCATCCGGTAACCCACCGAGTGAAAAATGATTTCGTACTTTCCCGGGTTTTCGAGAGAAACGCTAAACTTTCCTGCCTCATCGCAGGCAAGCTGTTTCACAATACCTTCTGCATTTTGAATACTGATGGTAACATACGAAATACCTTTCCCGGTAAGCGTATCTACGACTGTACCTTTTACCTGAAAGCCGGCAGCAATGGCGGCATCATGCAACCCGAATCCGGTAATTTTTGTGTAATTGGTAGTTGTTCCTTTGAAAAATGAGTTTTCGGTTTCTGTTCGTGCGCCGGCAGATATTACCAGCAAAAAAAACAGGGAGGTCATAAAAAATTTGTTCATTGTTAATTGTTTTTGGTTGTTTGAGTTATAAAATTTTCACTATTTAATTTCAAGCTTTTGTTTTACCAGCGGAAGCAAATCCATACTTTGATTCGATTTGTACAGCACAACGTTTGAACTCGTTTCAAAAACATATAGCAGCTCCTGTTCATTGGCGACTTCGCTAATTGCATCCATTGCTTTTTCATAAAGCGGGTTAAGCAACTCCTGGTATTTCTGCTGGATTTGCTGCTGTGCGTTTTGCTGAAAACCCTGAATGCGTTCATTCAAATTCTGCAGTTCGGAAATTTTCGCGCTGCGTTTCAGTTCAGAAACTTCCTGTCCCATTTGTTCCAGCTCCTGCAGTTTGGTTTGATAGTTTTTCTGCATCTCGCCCAGAATATCTTCCAGATCGGTTTGAAATTTAGTGAATTCGGTTTCTGTAGTTTCACGCTCCGGCATTACCTGGAGTACCGCCTGTAAGTCGATATGCCCGAATTTTAAAGTTTGGGCGTTTCCGGCAGTTGAAATAACTGCGAAAAGGATTGCAACGCAAAAAGGAGTAAATTTCTTCATGATTGTTGATTTTTAGTTAATTGCAGTAAAGTTGATACAATCATTTTAAAATTGGTTTTAACAAAAGTTAAAAATTAATATACAATATGTTAACTGATTAAAATAAAGTTTCATTTTCTCTTAAATTCTGTTAATCCCGTTTTTTTTACGAACTGTGATTGATACTTAAATAGAATACCACTCAGGATTTTCTTGTCGTTTTCTCATGGTCAAAATTGATGGCTTAGAGTATTTTAATTAAATTATGAAACAAATGTATAACTGATTTTCCAGTTGTGCAACTGTTTTCTTAGTTTTTTAACTACCATATCCGTTTCACTGCCGTTTTTTTATATTTTTTCACGAAAGAACGTTGATTTTAAGCGAAATATTCTTAGTGTTTCCATCGTGCCTTAGAGTCTTGGTGGCGAGAATAAAAGAAATTGCCACCAGGGCACCAAAACACAAAGATTCACGAAGTTTTACTTTTCCTCCGGAATCCAAATCTCCACCCGCGTGCCAGTTATGCCTTTTTCGGTGAGGTCGGTGATTTGCAGCCGGTATTTTTCGCCTTGCGTTTCCTGCAAAATTTCCAGCCGTTCCTGCATCAGTTTGGAGCCTTTGCCGTTTTTGTTTGTGGCCAGTTTTTGTGCCGCCGCCCGGCCAATTCCGTTGTCCTCTATAATTATCACAATCCCCCCTTTCTCACTCTCACCACTGTTTACTGTTAACTGTTTACTTCCTTTCAAAACTTCAATCTTTAACTTCCGCTCTCCCGTTTTATTCTGCAAGCCGTGAATCACCGCATTTTCGGCAAAGGGCTGCAGCAGCATGGGTGGAACCGGTGTGTTGTGGGGGTCGATCCCTTCACCTGTTGTTATCTGAAAATCGAAATCGAACCGCAGTTTTTCGAGGTTGAGGTACTGCTGCACCATCTCCAGCTCTTCGGCCAGCGAAACCTCTTCCTTTTCGGAGTTTTGCAGCACTTTGCGGATGAGCCCGGCAAAATCGGCCAGGTACAAATGGGCTTCGCGGCCCTTGTTTTGCTGCACCAGGTTTTGCACCGAGTTCAGACAATTAAACAAAAAATGGGGGTTCATCTGCGACCGGATGGCTGTAAGCTCCAGCTCGCGCAAACGCCGCTGCTGCTGTTCTTTCCGGAACCGCAGACGCACCCGCCATTTCCATATTAAAAAAACCAGTAATGTGCTCAAAAACAAAACAGCCAATACCGCAATTATGGTGATCAACTGCGATTTATCAATTTCCTTTTTTTTTACCATCAGGCTGTGTTTGGCCAGGTTCATGGCATCGATGGGATTTTCGCCAAAGCCTACCCGCTTCCCGTCTTTATCGTAAGCAATAAAATGATAGCGGTCTTTCTTGAAAATGTCGCGCAATTGCTGGTTGTGATTCAACAGGAAAAGCTGATGGGCCACCGGATTTGCCCGCTCAACATAGCTTTGCCAATCCTCAAAATTGCTGCCTTCCATCACCAGCACAAAATTGATTTCAGAATTTTCTTTGGCCAGATCATCCCAAAAATACCGTTCCCGTTCCCAAATGTCTGTGATGTAAAAAACGGTGGGTTTTTCTCCGAAAGAATCTGAAAAATACACTGGCTTTCCTTTCGGATTTAAAAACTGCGTTTCAGGTACGTAATCTTCGTTTTGCCACTTCAGGTGGTTTTCCATCAGTTTTTCAATAGCCCCGGCAAATTCCCGGTTGTTCACCAGGCGCAACATCAGATCGAGATATCTGGTGATTTCATTTTGAATAATTCGCTGATCTTGTGAGGAATAATCGAGCGTATTCATCTTTTCCTGCAAAAGCGATTCGGCAAGCTGGCTATAAAGCGCGTGGCCGGTTAAAACGGTTTTTGCAATTTCAACTTTGTGGGGCAAATCCTCCAGGAATCGCACATCGGACCTAACCAGCAAACCAGAGCTGAGAATAGCATCGATAATATTAATCTTCCTTATTTTTTGAAGTTGGTAATTTAATAAATCACCCGCCAGTTGCCTTGAGTGGATTCCGTAATCGTTGTAATTCCGGTGCAGGTAAAAATCCTTTATTAAACGCTCGAGGTATTTTATATCCACTTTATCCTCTTCCGGGAAATAAGGCCTGCCAAATGTAGTATTTTTGGTGTGTTCCATCAATTTTAAATAATAAAGGGCCCCTGTCAGCAAATAAGCTTTTAATTCAGTTGCAACAAAATCATAAACCGGAGCCGGCAACTGGTTTTTATACTTTTCAAAAAATAATTCGCTATTCATCAGCGCATTTTGTAATCCGGAATATTGTATTTTCCTGCCATCCAGGTAAAGGGAGTTAAAATTGAAATTTTGATAAAACAAACCAAACTCCTTCCAAAAGTTGTAAATCAGTTGGGAAGCCTGGTGGTTATCTCCCGAAAATTTCACCTCCCACGGAAATGTTTCTCCTTTCGCTTCGAAATGAATCTCGTTCCCCGGTTCAGCATAAAACGCCAGCAAAGGAATATCTTCCACCCGGTTTGCCTGCCCGAATTGCACATAAACCAAACCGGCATTTTTCAACTCCGTTTCCAGCCTAAACGCATTGTTTTCATCCAGAAAAACGGTTTCCTGATAAAGTTCTTTCCCAAACGGCTCGCGCAAATAACCAACAATTACTTTTTTCTGTTTTGTATTTTCAACCTTTCCGGAAATGACAATCCGGTTTTCGGGAATGTTTTTAATTGATTGCAGACGGATTTTATTCTCGGTGTAAATAAGTCGGTGTGGTTCGCCATAAGCCCACAATCCGTATTTGGTTGAATCGATTTGAGTTGTTGTGTTTTCAATCAAATACATTTTTTCTGCTTGATATGAAAAATGCCGGTTGTGCAACCCGGGTTCAATTTTCTGTTTTGTCAGATGATAAGTGAAGAGCGAATCTGTAACCGTCTTGTTTTCTTTGAAATGGGCGGATTCAATCCCAGCAACTTCGAATTCAGGTTCTGAAATTAAAAAAACCGATTGAAGGTGATGTGTAATTTGTGGAATTCCTTCGGTGTTAAAATCGGAGGTGTGCCGTTCAACTGCTTTTTCATCAAATCCTTTTCGCCGGAGCAGGCTGCGTATTTCCTCCAAAACCTCAGCCCGGTTGTGCAGTTTCAGTTCCATGGTTTTCCGATCAAAC
>Ga0334901_1002960_pt1 | contig 13537 bp, 10 predicted proteins | sample GraSluR3_MG_3_FD_207216 | JGI IMG/M metagenome (GOLD analysis project Ga0334901, IMG submission 207216) | Sludge microbial communities from methane-producing bioreactor in Wageningen University, Netherlands - Granular Sludge_15_08-R3 | ecosystem: Engineered > Bioreactor > Anaerobic >...
CTGTCTAGATTAGGAGAGAACCGGTTTGAGATTCAATCATCCTGTCCGGCTATTATTTGCGCAACTCTCTAACGAAAAAGACTACAGCCAAACTACCAGCATGTCCCAGGCAATTTTCAGCCAGGCCGTGTAGGCATCCGGATGTTCTTTCATGTCTTTTTTTAAGTATTCCTTTGAGATCCACTTGTAATTAGCGACTTCTTTCTTATTCCTTTTCGGTGTACCTTCCCATTTCCCCACGAAGACATGATCATATTCCATTTCTGCCAAGCCATTTTCAAACTCAGCTTTATAAGTAAAGGAGAATATTTCCTCCAGCTCCGTGTCAAAACCCATTTCTTCCTGCAGCCTTCTGTGTACAGCTACCTTCAGGGATTCGCCCGGCCGTGGGTGGCCGCAGCAGGTATTCGCCCACAACCCAGGACAGTGATACTTATATCCGGCACGCTGCTGGATTAACAACTCACCCCTGGAGTTGAAAACAAAAATAGAAAACGCCCGGTGCAGTTTTGGATTTCTGTGGGCATCGATCTTTTCAGCAGTGCCAATCATGTGATCATTTTCATCCACCAGAATTACATACTCATTATCTTTTCCGGTTTCTTTCATAGCCCCACCTCCAGATCCTTTGAAAGCACCTGAATCTGAATATAGTTTTGGTCTTACCCAAACTATTTAACACTTGTTCTTAAAATCAAACCAAAGCTATGGCACCCGGGATGGGGTATTCCCACCCCGGAATAGCAAGGTGCCGGTCCTTGCCATAGCTTTGGCTTTGGCTATAAAGCCGAAAGCACACCACACTAGAGTCTTGTGACTTTAAACAATCCCGGTTTACTTTTTGAGAGGAGGAACTGGTGAAAAAACCGGGATATTTTCGATTTCCACACCGGCCAGCTGGAACCAGGGATCTCTTTTTTCAGGGTCGATGACCTCGGGTTCCTCGGTTGAACGCCAGACATAATTGCACCGGTTGCAGATATATACCTCCCAGGCTTTGCTTCCGTCGGGCGCTTCCGCCACTTTAGCGGCGTTATCTGTTAAACAGCGGACACATTTCATGGTGAGAATCTCCTTTCGTGCTTTATCTGGCAGCAGCCTTTTGCAGGTCTACAAGGATCTTTTGATACGGTTCCGCCTCGGGAATGCTGTCCACCATCCGTACCTCCCTGGATATTTCAGGGGCGGCGGGAGTTGTTGCGTCAATGATCAGTTTGCCGCCGATTCCCGGAGGCTCGGAGCATGGATCCAGAGGCATACCCGGCGTATTGGGGATTACGATTACATCTTTTTGAGGTCGTACCCTTGTAGATAAAGCCCACATGACCTGGACCAGGTTGAAGGGGTCCACATCCCCGTCTACAAGGATAATATTTTTGGCGTAGCTGGTACCGTGGGGGGTGGAAGCCAGTCTCATGCCCACCGTCTTGGCATAGGCGCCAAAACGGTTGTCTGTGGCGACGATGATCGTAAGGCCATGTTGATAAATGGCATTGACGGCTTTTACCTCCGGCATGGTTTCTCTCAACTGGAAATAAAGGGTTGCGCTTGTATTAAGTCCAATCAGGGTATCATGCTCCGTCCAGGGACGGCCCACGTACAGATTTTCAAAAATCGGGTTTTTGCGGGTGGTAACGGTATTAAGCTTAATCCGGAACTGGCGCCGGGAGCCCGAATAACTTCCCGGAAACTCACCGAAGGGTCCTTCAACGAAACGCTCTCTTGGTACAAATTCTCCCTCAAGCACAATTTCCGCATAGGCCGGGATGTCCAGATTAGCGGTAAGGGTCTTGGTTAAAATCTGGGGAGCTCCCATAAAGGCTGCCGCGTATTTGTATTCGGACTGGTCATATTGCAGGGGTGCGCTGGCCATCAGGCTGATCACGGGGTGGACGCCCAGGCATACGGCCACGGGCAGGGCCTTGCCCATTTCTTCCGCCTTGCGCAGGTGGATTCCGCCGTCATGGAAAGGCAACACCTGGATTCCCAGGGTGTCGGGTCCTTGGACCTGGATCCGGTACATCCCCACGTTCTGTTTATCCACATTATCAGGATCTTCCGGATCCCTGGTAACAACCGAGGCTTTGGAAAAGTAAAAGCCAGCGTCGTATTTGTTGACCCGGAATAAAGGCAGGATTTCATAAAGATTAATATCTTTGGTGATTTTTACTTCCTGGCAGGGCGCGTCCTTAACCCATTTAATTTCGCCGTCACTGCCGCCGGCCCAGCGTCTGGCAAATTCAAAGAATTGATCTTTGAGCGGGGTGTCCTTGTCCATTCCCAGCATAACGGCATTGTTTGCCCAGGTGCCCAGAACATTGATGGCAAGCCGCTTGCCTTTGTAGCCTTTGATGTTTTCGACCAGCACGGCCGGGCCTGTATTTCCCGCCGCTATATCCACGGCCGCCCGCCCGATCCGCCGGATATCCGGCTCGGGCATAACCTCATCGGTGTAGTGAACCAGCTGTCCCGTCTGCTCCAGCTTCTCTAAAAATCCGCGAAGACTGTTTCCTTCCATTGTTGCCACTCCTTTTTGTTAAGTAAAGATAAACCTTTAGAGGCCTTCTTAAGTATTAGCCGTTCCATCTCCTGCCGTTTACCTGCTTGATGCTGAACTGGTCAAGTAGTTTCATGACATGATGGCTTACTATATCTTCTATGTTCTCCGGGTGATTATAAAATGCAGGCATTGGTGGAACAATTTTTACTCCCATATTGGCCAGAAGCAGCATATTTCTCAGATGGATGGGGCTTAAGGGTGTTTCCCTCGGGCATACTACCAGTTTTCTTCCTTCTTTGAGCATTACATCGGCTGATCTTGAAATAAGGTTTTCACAGTAGCCGTTGGCGATAGAACTCAGGGTCTTCATGCTGCAGGGAACAACGATCATGCCGTCAGTGAGGAAGGAACCGCTGGAAGTTTTAGCACCAAGGTTTTTATTGTCATATACCGCTGCAGCCAGGTTTTCCAGATAATCCACAGAGCAGTTGGCTTCTAATCTCAGGTTTTCCTTGGCCCAGTGGCTCATGATCAGGTGGATATTTATATTTTTTTCTTTTAAAGCTTCCAACAACCTTACTGCGTAAATCGATCCTGTCGCACCAGTAATTCCCACGACAATTTCCATTTTATTACCCCTTATTTAATAATAAAAAATCCTTTAATGAGCAGCGGTTCCAGGGTATTTAATCAATGCTAGGTCAAGGTTAATACGGATATCGTAGCACTGACGACGCAGGATTCTTAAAAGCCGGACGGGTATACCCCAAAGCTGTGGCACCCGGGATGGGGTATTCCCACCCCGGAATAGCAAGGTGCCGGTCCTTGCCATAGCTTTGGCTTTGGCTAAAGCCGAAAGCACACCACACTAGAGTCTTGTGACTTTAAACAATCCCGGTTTACTTTTTGAGAGGAGGAACTGGTGAAAAAACCGGGATATTTTCGATTTCCACACCGGCCAGCTGGAACCAGGGATCTCTTTTTTCAGGGTCGATGACCTCGGGTTCCTCGGTTGAACGCCAGACATAATTGCACCGGTTGCAGATATATACCTCCCAGGCTTTGCTTCCGTCGGGCGCTTCCGCCACTTTAGCGGCGTTATCTGTTAAACAGCGGACACATTTCATGGTGAGAATCTCCTTTCGTGCTTTATCTGGCAGCAGCCTTTTGCAGGTCTACAAGGATCTTTTGATACGGTTCCGCCTCGGGAATGCTGTCCACCATCCGTACCTCCCTGGATATTTCAGGGGCGGCGGGAGTTGTTGCGTCAATGATCAGTTTGCCGCCGATTCCCGGAGGCTCGGAGCATGGATCCAGAGGCATACCCGGCGTATTGGGGATTACGATTACATCTTTTTGAGGTCGTACCCTTGTAGATAAAGCCCACATGACCTGGACCAGGTTGAAGGGGTCCACATCCCCGTCTACAAGGATAATATTTTTGGCGTAGCTGGTACCGTGGGGGGTGGAAGCCAGTCTCATGCCCACCGTCTTGGCATAGGCGCCAAAACGGTTGTCTGTGGCGACGATGATCGTAAGGCCATGTTGATAAATGGCATTGACGGCTTTTACCTCCGGCATGGTTTCTCTCAACTGGAAATAAAGGGTTGCGCTTGTATTAAGTCCAATCAGGGTATCATGCTCCGTCCAGGGACGGCCCACGTACAGATTTTCAAAAATCGGGTTTTTGCGGGTGGTAACGGTATTAAGCTTAATCCGGAACTGGCGCCGGGAGCCCGAATAACTTCCCGGAAACTCACCGAAGGGTCCTTCAACGAAACGCTCTCTTGGTACAAATTCTCCCTCAAGCACAATTTCCGCATAGGCCGGGATGTCCAGATTAGCGGTAAGGGTCTTGGTTAAAATCTGGGGAGCTCCCATAAAGGCTGCCGCGTATTTGTATTCGGACTGGTCATATTGCAGGGGTGCGCTGGCCATCAGGCTGATCACGGGGTGGACGCCCAGGCATACGGCCACGGGCAGGGCCTTGCCCATTTCTTCCGCCTTGCGCAGGTGGATTCCGCCGTCATGGAAAGGCAACACCTGGATTCCCAGGGTGTCGGGTCCTTGGACCTGGATCCGGTACATCCCCACGTTCTGTTTATCCACATTATCAGGATCTTCCGGATCCCTGGTAACAACCGAGGCTTTGGAAAAGTAAAAGCCAGCGTCGTATTTGTTGACCCGGAATAAAGGCAGGATTTCATAAAGATTAATATCTTTGGTGATTTTTACTTCCTGGCAGGGCGCGTCCTTAACCCATTTAATTTCGCCGTCACTGCCGCCGGCCCAGCGTCTGGCAAATTCAAAGAATTGATCTTTGAGCGGGGTGTCCTTGTCCATTCCCAGCATAACGGCATTGTTTGCCCAGGTGCCCAGAACATTGATGGCAAGCCGCTTGCCTTTGTAGCCTTTGATGTTTTCGACCAGCACGGCCGGGCCTGTATTTCCCGCCGCTATATCCACGGCCGCCCGCCCGATCCGCCGGATATCCGGCTCGGGCATAACCTCATCGGTGTAGTGAACCAGCTGTCCCGTCTGCTCCAGCTTCTCTAAAAATCCGCGAAGACTGTTTCCTTCCATTGTTGCCACTCCTTTTTGTGGTTTTTTATTAACTTCACTTTTTTTGAAAACAATCACATTCACTTTCTTTTAGATACATTCACCTGTCTATTCCTTTGTTTTTTGTTCTAATAGGCTTCACCCCTTAGATGCTGTATTTATGCAAATATTTTTTAAAGTCTTTTTTTGCAAACACGCGTTATCTATAATTCTTCTCATGTCAAAATTTTTACATAATTCATAATAGGTACTGGGAAGGTTATTAGTTAATTTAAAAAATGAACCGAGATTGATTTAAGTCTCTATTTTTATTATAATTTTAACATCAGTTAATGAAAAAAATGAAATATGTGCTTGCGATAGCATTATCGTTACTGAATATTAATTAACCGTTTAAAGAGATGGACTAAATTTGGAGTATTGTCCTCATAAGAGTGAAGTTTTACGTTTAGCTGCTACATCGTATATTACTATCAAGTATATGAATATATGCAATAATACACCCTATTCAATCATTATCTTGAGACTGTAAGAAGATAGTTTCCTGCACCTGGTTTACCTGGCGCATAAAACTGAAGTAAAATATAACTCAGCAGGTGGGTGACCATGTTAACGGTAAAAGCGGGGAAAACAGCAGGCTTAAAAATTTCTAACCTGGAGCTGATAATTAATGGGTATTATTGAAATTAATAAAGAATCCGATGGGTTGCATGTGCTTTTACAAGCAATCAATATGGGTAGGGATTGGAATGTGGTTATCACAGGCGGGGAAATTCCCCACCTGGGTTCTGTAGCTCTGGGCGTTCCGCGCCCCAGCTTGCAAGACCCTGAACATACCAGTGCTACGGTCTCTGTATTGACCCTGACCGGACACAAGGAAGATGAGATTGCCCGTCCGGCAGCTCATTTTCTGGCAAGCAGGCTTAATACACATGTCGTTGTTTCCTGCGGAATCCACAACGATCAGATTAAACCCGGGGCTATCCGGCAGTTTGGTGAACTGGTGCGGGAAGGGTTAAACGACCTTGTTGCTGCTTGCAGCGAGGGGTCGTAAGTAAGCTTTTGGGATTGTTCAAAGATAATGAAAGAAGGGGGGAAACGGCAGGCTCTCCGGGAACGGTGCGGAATTTAAGGAGCCGTTATCTTAAAGTTGTCCGTTGATTGTTCGGGGAAGCCCGGCAAATTTAAAACGCTGTTTTTTAACAGTCCTTTTACATGCGCTGTTAACTCATTGTATTTATTACTGAATATTATTGAATACATTCAAATCATCTGAAAACGGAATATCGCAACGTAAATAAAATTTAAAATTATAACCTGCGGTGGTTGGACGTGCTGCAAAACAAGTACCGGGCCATAAAATAGTGCTTTATAACTAAACCTGCTTGAACAGCAGGTTTAGTTATAGGTATTATTTTTTTATCTCTGTGTTTGAGCTGCCACTAAACTCATGGCACCGTATTTTTCCCTTAAAAGCGGCTTTTCAATCTTGCCGGTGGGGTTACGCGGAACTTCATCAAAAATAATTTTCCGCGGGCGTTTATAACGCGGCAGTGGGGTGCAAAACGGCTTTATATCTTCTTCAGTGCATTTGCAGCCCGGTTTTAACTCTATAATGGCAGCCGCTATTTCACCCAGACGCTTATCAGGTAACCCAATAACCGCTGCATCCTTAATTGCATTATGTGTACGGAGAAAGTCTTCAATTTGTACCGGATATATATTTTCTCCACCGCTAATAATTACATCTTTTTTCCGGTCAACCAAATAAATAAAACCGTCTTCATCCATCCGCGCCATATCCCCGGTAAATAACCAGCCATCCTTGATTACCGCCGCAGTCGCTTCCGGATCGTTATAATAGCATTTCATCACACCAGGTCCCTTGACAACCAATTCTCCAACCTGTCCCTGGGTTACGGGGCTTCCGTTATCGTCGGTAATTTTTACTTCCCAATTATAACCCGGTATTCCGATAGCGCCGACTTTATGAATATTTTCAGTACCTAAATGGACACACCCGGGGCCGATAGCTTCGCTGAGACCATAGTTCGTATCATAAAGATGTCCGGGGAAATACTTTTTCCAGCGATGAATCAAGCTGGGAGGAACCGGCTGCGCGCCGATATGCATCAGCCTCCACTGGGATAGTTCATAATCTTCCAGATTCACGTCCCCTCTTTCAATGGAATCAAGAATGTCCTGGGCCCAGGGAACTAAAAGCCAGACGATGGTAATTTTCTCCTCGGATACGGTTCTTAGGATCCATTCGGGCTTAACTCCGCGAAGCAATACAGCCTTGCTTCCCGACAGCAAACTGCCGAACCAGTGCATCTTGGCACCGGTATGATAAAGCGGCGGAATGCATAAAAAGTTATCTTCACGCTTTTGACCGTGGTGATTAATTTCCGTATAACATGCCGACATCAAACTCTGGTGCGTATGCAATATAGCTTTTGGAAATCCCGTAGTCCCCGAGGAAAAGTATATAACCGCATCATCTTCATCCATAAGTTTAACCTGCGGGTCTTCGGAGGAACAATTGGCCGTAAGACGGTCATAATTTTCGGCAAATGAGGGACGGTTTTCTCCCGCAAAAAAGAGTGTCTTTACTTTAGGTATATGATCATAAATCGTTTCCACCCGGCCGATAAATTCAGGCCCAAAAATCAGGGCACTGGTTTCAGATAAATCCAAACAATGTTTTATTTCCTCGGCCGTGTAGCGAAAGTTTAACGGCACTGCAATAGCGCCGGTTTTTAATATACCAAAATAAATCGGCAGCCACTCCAGGCAATTCATTAAAAGAATAGCTACCTTATCCCCTTTTTTTATCCCCCTTTTCAGCAGTAAATTGGCCAGTCTATTTGCCTTCTCGTCAAAAACCCGCCAGGTCATCTCCCGCCGGTATTCACCTGCCGGGTTGTTTTCAATTAGTTCATACTCACGCCAGGTAACATTGTGCCTTTCCTGAAGATCCAAATTGATCTCAGTAAGGCATTTTTCCTGTCCATATAACCGGGCATTTCGCGTTAATATTTCTGTGATGGGCATTTTCCTTTTCCTCCCGTTCTACCAACATACAAAGATATGATGTAAGGGTATTATGTATTTTAATAATAAAAAGCCGTACTGCATAATAACAGCTATACACAATAAATTATAATTCGATACAAGCTGTTAATCAATAACTTCTTGCATCACACCACTATTTTCAGAATTCAGAAGCAGACACTGCAAAACTGCGTGAACTTAACCAGTAATCGCCTCTGGGGGTATTAGCAAACAACCAATTTTTGCGACCGATAACAAAAGGCTTAATGGAACGCTCACTGCGGTTATTATCCAGTTCCAAACGCCCGTCTTGCAGAAAAGCCGTCAACTTATTCCATTGTTTACGGCAATAACTAATCGCCTGGCCGAAAGCACTTTTGGGCAGTACTCTTGGACTCTGGTAGTTTAACCAGGTCCAAAAAGCATCCAGTACCGGTCGGCTATGCGTGAGCCGGGCTTTATAACGCTCATCCGGAGCAGCATCACGTAACTTACGTTCTACGGCAAAAAGTTGATTGCAAAAATTCAATCCCTCTTGGGCAGCGACATCTTTAGCGCGTTTTTCCGCCGGTAATGCTTTGAGCGCTTCATCAAATTTACGCCGGGCATGGGACCAACACCCGACCAGGGTGATGTCCGGGAGTCCGTTGTAACCAGCATAACCATCAACATGCAGATAACCTTTAAAACCGGTTAAAAACCGCCGGGGATGCTTGCTTGCCCGGGTGGTTTGGTAGTCATAAAGCACTATTGGCGGGCCTGCGCCGGTGCGGTATAGCCACAGGTAAGATGTGCTTGCTGCCGGCCGGCCCGGTTCGCGCAGTACCTGCAGGGTTGTCTCATCGGCATGCAGGATGTCTTGTTTTAACAGTTGTTCGTGCATTCTTTCGTAGAGGGAACCCAGCCATCGGTCGGCACCTTGGATGATCCAATTGGCCAGGGTTTGACGGGATAGTTCTACTCCCAGACGGGACCAGGTTTGCTCCTGACGATACAGCGGCATTCCCTCCACATATTTTTGGGTCATGATATAAGCCAGCGCGGAGGGGGAAGCCAAGCTTCCCGGTAGTACCGGGGCAGGCATGGGAGCGGTTACAATGGGGGTTTGGATATCATTTCGTTCGCAGCGGCGGCAAGCGTAGTTGTAACGCACATGTTTGACCACTTTTACCTGGGCGGGTATAATTTTAAGCTCCTGCCTTACCTGGGTGCTCATTTCATGTAAAGCACCACCACAACAGGAACAGACCTGTTTTTCGGGAGGCAGGCGGTATTCGACGGTCTCCACCGGCAGGTCTTTGAGCTGCATTTCACGGTGCCCCTGCCTTTTACGGCGATAAGTGATCTCCTCCATGGTCGGTTCGGGTGAAGACGGCTTGGCTTCCGATTCAGCCTCGTTAAAAAGCTGCATTTGATCCGGACTCTGCTCGCTGGAGCGCCCGAAACGCTGTTGCCGGCTGAGGCGAAACTGTTCTTCAAACCAGGCGAGTTTAGCGGTCAGTTCAGCGATTTGCTGTTCCTGTAAAGCACATTTATTTTGAAGTTCAGCAATAGTTTGCGTGCTGCTGTTCATACTGTTTTAATTCGCCCTCTAAAGCAAAAAACCCTTCAAAATTAGGGTTTTTTACCGGATTATAATATCGTTCGTGCGGTAACTTAATATTGGTTTCTGCAGGAGTGGCTGTATTTAGCATAATGTTGCCAGTACACGGACTATCCCGGAAAGCAGGGCCGGGTCAAAACCGGATTTTACTTCGATGCAGGCCGCACCTACTCTGATTAGTATGCTGTCCTGCTCTGGTGACTGTCCGCTTATTTCTACCGGCAGCCACTGGGTTGACTTCATGAAAGGTGCAGTTTCTTTGGGGGTTTTATATTTGCGCAGCCAGTACCATAACCGTTCGGGGTTTACATCATTGGCCGCACACCACTCTGTGACGCTTTGTCCGCTGGCTCGGTATTTAGCGATTCGTTGCTCCCATTCTTTTTGCCGTTCGGCTCTGGTCATGAAAAATAATCCTCCTCTTTATGGTTTCTGAGGAAGATTATCTTATATTTTCAGGGATTAAACCAGGTGGGGAGTATTTGACGCTTACGCCAGTCATATCAAACGTAATTGGCTTTCTGCCATTTTTGTTCCTGTATCCTAGTCTGACAATAACGTATGAGTACCATTTACTTAATACCCTGTATACCCTTCAGCAGTATCTTAAAGTGGGTCAGGGCCTGCTCCTTTAAGTCGTAGTCGGGATATCGTATGCACCATTCATAACAGATTCCCCGTATAGCCATTACAAAGTGTTTTGTCAGGATATCAAGAGGCAATGCAGTATTGAATTCGCCACTCTCTATCCCCTTCTTAAGCACGTCGGAGAACATATGATACAACTCCCGGTTATAGCCCTTGACCGCTTCCATATTGGCAGCTCCTGTGAGCTGAACCTTATAGACGATCTTCATCCTGTGACAACCGATGGTGTCCGTAAGCACGTCAGCTATTTTTTCAATCAGCGAAAGGAGCTTATCGGACGCCTTTGTCCCTTCCGGCAGTGAATCGAGATGGGCCCTATAATCAGCGTCCACGTTGCTTACATAATCGGACATAAAAGAGGCGATCAGTGCATCCTTTGACTCAAAATAGATATAGAATGTACCCTTGGACACGCCCGCCGCCTCCACAATGGCATCCACGGTAACGTCATCGAAATCATAGCGAGTGAAAAGCTGCGCGGCGCTTTCAAATAACTTACGCTTTGTCATTTCGCCCTTCTCTTTTTTTCTACCCGTTTCATCCGGTTTCATAAATTTTTAAACCTCCATATTGAATCATGACGAGTATTAATATATAATAACATAAAACATGACCGTAGTCATTTTTTATGTTATTATAATTATTTTATCATAGTTTGTGTAGAGGGGGGAGATTGATGAAACCAAAACGATTAGTAAGTCTAGTGCTGTGTGTTAGTCTGCTGCTTGCCCTGCTGCCAACTGCTGTGCTGGCAGACGATTCCATAACCGAGCAGTTTACCCTTACCCCCGGCGGCACCTATTATTTCGACCTGTCGGCACAAGGTGTGCCAGGCACGGTGAATACGGCTCTGCCGGACACTACCCTTAAATGGGTACCCTTCACCTATGCGGGTACGGTAAATGCCTACTCCCGCACCGAGGAAGGAGTCAGTACGACAGAAAGCGTTTATGCCGATGACCGCAGCCTGTTTGTGGCGGACTACAACGTGAGTCATACGGTTTCCTGGGATGCACTGGACAACAACGATCTCATCTTCGGCAAGGCTTACAGTGCCGGCGGCGTGGATTACAAGCTGCGCTCCCTGTCGGTCGGCAGCTCCAACAATGGAGAAACTGGAGACGATATCCGGGGGACGCCGGAAACCAACGAGTGGGATCAGATTCTGAACAAGGATGAAAGCTATATTAAAAAGTGGTCTAACGTTTATTCCTGGGGACAGGATACAAGCTCAGAGGGTGAGGGTATCCGTGCGTTTCGCGGGTACTCGTCCGCGCGCTATTGGAGTAACTATTATAGTAATTTTACGAGTGTGTCTCGTGGGTGGCGCCCCGCCCTTGAAATCCTGAACCCTGTTGCACTGGGTTCTGACGGGCTGAAAACCGTCACCTTTAACATGGACGGTAACGGCACCCTGGGATACGGTTCACTGGGATACGGTTCACTGGTATCCGCCACGGTGGTCTACACCGGTGCTCTGACCCTGCCAGAAATCACAGCGGAAAATGGCTTTGACTACACCGGCTCCGGCACAGGAATCCTGGGATGGTATGACGGCAGCACCTTTTATACGCCGGAGACGGTGCTTGCCAGTCTGGCAAGCGGTACAACGCTGACGGCGGGATATAGCGGCACCGCCCCGACCATCACCACAACCGTCCTGCCAAACGGCACGGTGGGTACGTTTTACAGCCAGACTCTTACAGCCGACGGTGACACCCCCATCATATGGAGCATAGAAAACGGCAGCCTGCCGGACGGTTTAAACTTATCAGGTAATACAATTTCAGGAACGCCGACAACGGAGGGAATATTCAACTTCACTGTCAAAGCGGAAAACGGTGCAGGCAGCGATACGCAGGAACTAAGTATAATGGTCGGCCAAGCGGCGGTAATTGGTGCTGCTATTTCCCCCGACACCGGTAGCTTTGACATGTACAGCCCAGCTGACATACAAACCACCATCACCTGGAACAACGCCAGTACGGTAACAGACGTGGTATATAGCTCAGCCAGCCTGATCTCCGGCACCGACTACACAGTAACCGGAAACGCCTTAACCATTAAAAAGGAATATCTGGCGAAACAGTCCACCGGCAACCTCGTCCTTACGGTCGAATTTGACGAGGGCGATGCGGCAATGCTGACCATAGATATCACCGATACTACGCCGCCCTCCATCAGCCCCGAGCACCGCAATTACGACTTAAGCAACCCGCAGGATGTGAGTACAACCATTACATGGAACAGCGCGGCAACCGTTACCGATGTGGTATATGGCACAACGCCGTTGACGACGCCTGATGATTACGTCCATTCGGGAAGTTCACTGACCATATTGGATACGTATCTGTCCGGACTTTCTCCCTCGGCCGGAGATGAGCTTGATTTTATTATCACCTTCGATACAACAGACACCGCCACCCTGACGGTTCATGCGGTGGAAAACCATACGCCGTCCGCTGACGCCGACTTAAGCGACATCACGGTGGGAGGCGGCACAATAAGCGGTTTTGATGCGGACATCACTTCATATAATATAGAGCTACCCCACGGTACCTTGCCCGGCAGTGCGGCGGCATTGGTCAATGCAACTGCAAATGACCCTGCCGCCCAGGTCAGCATCACCCAGGCATCCGCATTGCCCGGCAGTGCTGCGGTGACAGTTACCGCCGAGGATGGAACGATTAAGGTTTATACAATCAATTTCACCATAGGCACGGCGCCAACCGTACCCGTGACAAGTATTACCGTAACAGGTACAGGCGGAGCATCCGGTTTGCAGGTTGGCAACACCTTGCAAATGCTGGCTGACATATTACCGGCCAACGCCACCGACAAGAGCGTTACATGGAGCATCCAATCCGGAAGTGGTGCATCAATCAACTCAGACGGTCTGCTCACAGCTACGGTAGCAGGCTCAGTCACCGTCCGTGCAACGGCCAATGACGGCTCAGGCATATACGGCGAAAAGATTGTTACGATAACTGCGACACCAACAAAGACCTTTATCATTACTGCCACGGCGGGCAGCGGCGGTAGCATCAGCCCCAGCGGAGCGGTGAATGTGACAGAGGGCAGCGACCAAACCTTTACTATAACACCAAATTCAGGATACCGGATAAACTCTGTCATAATTGATGGCGTCAGCCAGGGAGCCATAACAACCT
>Ga0334901_1002968_pt1 | contig 13504 bp, 9 predicted proteins | sample GraSluR3_MG_3_FD_207216 | JGI IMG/M metagenome (GOLD analysis project Ga0334901, IMG submission 207216) | Sludge microbial communities from methane-producing bioreactor in Wageningen University, Netherlands - Granular Sludge_15_08-R3 | ecosystem: Engineered > Bioreactor > Anaerobic > Unclassified...
ATGAATTTCGTTTGAAAAGTTAGGGTAGAAGAAAGGCTGATTCTTTCGAAGCAGGCAGGTGTCGGGTTTAAAAAAGAATATAGGTTCAGTAGGTGTGCTGGAATTCATCTCCTTTACATGATCGGCAAAGTTTTGCCCAATGCAAATTATCTTCATATTTCCACTTATATAATATAAGGTATAGTACCAATGCTTTTCGACGCCAAAAGTATGCTATCTTCACATATTATGCAACAATCATTTTTTTGTAATCGGCATATCATCGTTTATAGAAAAAATGTACATTTGAGAAACTAAAATCATAAGCTATGAAGTTGATGCTCCAAACCACAGCAGTTTTGCTGTTCGCTCTAATCTCATTTACTGCTATTTCGCAGGATGCTAAGAACGAGCCCAAGGAAGAGAAGGTGAAAACCGGCTGGAACTTTGGTGGGTTGCCCGTAGTTTCGTTCGATTCCGACTTGGGCTTTCAGTACGGTGCGCTCCTAAATCTATTCAACTATGGTGATGGAAGTATGTATCCCGATTTTAAGCATAACCTGTATTTGGAATGGTCGAGGTTTACCAAGGGTAGCGGAATTAACCGCATCTTTTTCGATTCCAAGGCAATAATTCCCGGAATTCGCTTCACCACCGACCTTAGTTACCTAACAGATCGTATGTACGATTTCTTTGGATATAATGGGTACGAATCGATATACAATGCCAACTGGACTGATAGTGAGCATAACGACTACCATTCCCGGGCTTTCTACAAGTACGATCGCAAGCTCTTTCGTTTTGCAGTTGATTTGCAAGGAAAATTACCGGTCGAAAACTTGGGTTGGGCTGCGGGGGTTTGGTTTCTTAATTACAATATAGGCTCCGTTAATGTTGATGATCTTAACGAGGGAAAAGAAGAAGAAGATAAGCTGCCCATTATGAGAGGGCTTTATGATCATTTTCTGGGGGCAAACATTTTTTCTGCCGAAGAGGCTGCTGGTAGTTTTGTATCGTATATAAAAGCTGGTGTTGTTTACGATACCCGCGATAATGAGCCAAATCCAAATAAGGGGATATGGACTGAGGCTGTTTTTACATACGCCCCATCATTTATGGGTGTTGGCAGCGAATTTCAGCATATGAAGTTTACCCTAACCCATAGGCAGTACTTTACTCTTTTCCCAGAGCGTCTAACGTTTGCCTATCGCTTGGGTTACCAGGGGACCGTTTTTGGTGATGTTCCTTTTTACCTGCAGCCTAACATTACAACCCTAATATTAAGGGGTTCGACATCCGAAGGATTGGGCGGCGGGAAATCGTTACGTGGAGTTATCCGCAATCGCGTCATTGGCGATGGTATTGCCTGGGCAAATTTGGAGCTGCGTTGGAAGTTTGCCAAATTCCAGTTTATAGGTCAAAATTTTTATTTGTCGCTCAACGGTTTTGTTGATGGTGGGCAAGTTATTACGCCAATAGATTTTAACAAGAATAGTGAGTACTGGACAAGTATTGCTTGGGGAGATGAGGAGATACCTTTTACCGAAGCTGATATTTTCGGAACCGATAAGGATTCATTACACCTGACCTATGGGGCGGGTTTAAGGGTAGTTATGAACCGAAACTTCATTATTGCAATTGACCATGGCCGCCCATTCGATAAGCGAGATGGAGCAAGCGGAACCTATATCGGGCTCAATTTTTTGTTTTAATACACTTTGATTAGTTTAAACATTGAAGCGCCTTTTAAGGCGCTTTTTTTTTGCATTAATTAAAATATGTCATAACATAGTTGAACAGATAATAGATATAACCTATAAATTGAAGAATCTTAAATATTGTTAAAAAAATATATCAACAGGTTTCTGTATTGTTGTGTTACTATTGGTGTGTTTGTTAAATATCAGTAATACAGTTGATTGAAGATATTTTTCGCTTAGTTATTGTTGTCTACCTTATCGAGTTGCTAACCAATTATTGATGATTTTTGTCAATGTTTTTGAAGATCTATATCAATTTTTATTCAAAAACGTTTGTGATTACCTATATCGTTTTTTAATTTTCATATGTTTTTTAACCATTATTAGCTCTATTTGTAAACCTAAAATTTATTCTATGAAAAGACTATGCGTATTCCTTGCATGCTTTGTGTTTGTAGGTGTTAACATCTTACAGGCACAAACGGTGCAAATTACTGGTACAGTTACCAGTGCTGAGGATGGTATGCCCATACCTGGGGCATCTGTACAGGTTAAGGGAACTACCATTGGTGTAGCAACTGATACTGATGGTAAGTATTCCTTGGATGTACCTCAGAGTGCAACAGTTTTAACCTATGGTTTTTTGGGCTTTAAAACCCAGGAGGTTCAAATAGGTGGAAGAACTCTTATTGACGTTGTCCTTGAGTCAGACATGCTTGCTCTTGAAGAGGTGGTAGTAACGGCCTTGGGTATCTCACGTGAAAAAAAATCACTGGGCTACGCTGTTCAAGATGTTAAGGGCGAAGAACTCACCATGGCAAAAGAGGTTAACATTGTTAACTCACTCTCTGGTAAGGTGGCGGGTGTTCAAATCACCAATTCTAGTGGTGCAGTTGGTTCTTCGTCACGTATTGTTATTAGAGGAAACTCATCTTTCGGAAATAACCAACCCCTATGGGTTGTCGATGGGGTTCCTGTAAGTAATGCTGCAACTGAAGTTTCCCAGTGGGGAGGCCAAGACTTTGGTAATGCTGCAATGGATATTGATCCTGAGAACATCGAGTCAATCTCGGTGCTGAAGGGTGCAAACGCAGCAGCACTTTACGGTAGCCGAGCTGCCAACGGTGTTGTGCTCGTTACCACTAAAACAGGAGGTATCGCTAAACAGGGTATTGGTGTAAGTATAAACACAGGTATCACTTTCGACCAGCCATACCAATTTGTAAACTACCAGAACCTGTACGGTCAAGGTTTAAATGGTAGTGAATACTACTGGCTAGTTTCTGGAGCCAAATCGGCTGGTGTGTCATATCAAGATTTTGCCGATGGTACATGGAATGGTAATTATGGGTTTAATTATTATGATGGAAACAACGGTGGCGTTTACGATGGCGTTGATGAGAGCTGGGGCCCAAGGCTAGATGCTGGACTCAATATTCCTCAGTTTAACAGTCCGTTAACCGACCCTAACGATCCTGCAACCCGCGTAGCAACTCCATGGGTTTCAAATCCCAATAACATTAGAGATTTCTTTCAACTTGGCTCAACTTATGATCTTAATGCTAACATCACCTCAAATTCCGAGAAGAATAATATGAGGTTATCGTTATCTAGCCAAAGTACTAAGGGTACAATTCCCAATACCGATTTAACGAAGTACACCATTTTCTTTAATGGCACTCAAAACCTTACCGACTGGCTAAGGGTTAACGTTGCCGCTAACTATGTTAAGAACACTAGCGATAACTTGCCTGGCCAAGGGTACGACCCCAATAACCCAATGCAGTCACTTGGTGGCTGGTTTGGTCGTCAGGTCGATATGCTGGATCTTAAAGAAAACTGGCAAACGTTTAATGTGTTTGGAAATCCCTATAACTGGAATACTAACTATCACAACAACCCCTATTGGACAACTGGTTATAACACAACTAGCCGCGATAGGGATAGAATTTTTGGTAATTTTAATATGAGCGTTGATTTTACCGATTGGTTAAGTGCAACGGCTCGAGTTGGTATCGATTACTACGCAGAGCGTCGTAAACACGTAGAGTACACTCGATCAATCGATTACCCATATGGATATTTTTGGCAAAACAACAGAACTGATGCAGAGTTTAACGCCGACCTCACCTTGAACTTCAACAAATCATTTGGCGATATCTCGGTTAATGGTTTTGTTGGTGGAAACTATCGCCACTCTGAGTATCACTATTCATTGCTGCAGGCTAGTGAATTAACTGTACCAAATCTGTTCACTATTGGTAATATTCAAGGAAATCCAACAACAGGTATGTACGATGAGATGTTGCAGACTAACAGCGTGTTTGGTCAGGTCAGCTTTGGTTGGAAAAACGCTATTTATATTGATGTAACAGCACGTAACGACTGGAGTTCCACTCTACCTAAGGACAGCTGGAGTTACTTCTACCCTTCGTTTACAGGTAGTTTTATACTTACCGAATTCCTCGATGTTAATCCCGATATTCTTTCATTTGCAAAGATTAGGGGAGGTTGGGCACAGGTTGGTAATAGTACCAATCCATACCAGCTGTCATTCGTTTACGAATCAAATGATCCTTTTAATGGTGTTACACCGTTCTTCACCACACGAACCCTTCCTCCTGTTGGGCTAAAACCAGAGACAACAACCAGTATTGAGGCAGGTGTTGATTTTAGATTCTTAAACAATCGAATAGGTTTAGACTTTACCTACTATGATATGGTTACCACCGATCAGATTCTAACAGTTAACGTTTCACATTCTACAGGTTATGGCAGCATGCTTATCAATGCTGGCGAAATTGAGAATAAGGGAGTAGAACTTCAACTACACGGTGATATTATAAAGTCTAACAGTGGGTTTGGTTGGAATATGGTAATTAACTGGGCCAAAAACTCGAATATGGTTAATGAACTGTACACCGATCCTGTTACTGGAGAGAAAGTGGAGGCATATCAAATTTCGTCATCATGGAATGGTGTTACTATCGAAGCGCGCCCTGGTAAACCCTTTGGTGTTATAAGAGCAAATGGCTTTTTACGCGATGACAACGGTAATAAGATCATCGGTACAAATGGTTTGCCTATTCCAGCAGAAACGCCATTAGAGGTAGGTAATATTACGCCCGACTGGACAGGTGGTATTAAGAACACCTTTTCCTATAAAGATGTTTCACTTGGTGTTCTTATTGATGGACGTTATGGTGGTGACCTGTTTAGCGTATCCGATTGGTTTGGAGCATACGCAGGCTTAACCGAAGAAACAGCCGTTAATGGTATCCGTGAACACGGTATGGTAGTAAAAGGGGTTACTCAAGATGGTAAGCCGAATGATATAGTGGTTTCGGCAGCCGCATACTATGGTGGGTATTGGGGGCTCGAAGAGTACTCTATTATCGATGGCTCATACATTAAGTTACGTGAAATAACCTTGAGTTACAACCTTCCAAAATCACTTGTTGCTAAAATTGGGTTTGTGCAGTCTGCCTCGTTATCGCTTGTGGGTAGGAATCTTGCCGTTCTTTATACTCACCCCTCAAACGATTTGGGAATTGATCCCGAAACAGGTTTTGGTGTAACCAATAACGGAATGGGACTAGAGCAGTTCCAACTACCAACAGCTCGCAACCTTGGCTTTAAGCTAAATCTTAATTTCTAAAACTGTTAACAGAATTCAATATGAAAAAGATAATTCAAATCATATTTGGTGGTGCTCTAGTAGGGTTGCTTTTCCTGTCATCCTGCACTAAGGATTGGGAAGAAATGAACACGGACCCAAACAACCCCACCATTGTTCCCGCAACAAACTTGTTGGGACAAGCCATCAGGTATTTTGCCGACAACTACTATGATGCCTGGTTTAGTATGAATAATACTGGCACATATGTTGGCCATCTTGGGAAAATCCAATACCTCGATGAGTCGAGATATTACGAAAGGGAGAGTGTTATTAATAATGTATGGACATACCTGTACTATACAGTTAACGACTTAGAGAGTGCAAAAAGATTGGCGTTAGAGGAAGATAATCTTAACCTGTACGCTGCAGCGCTAACTTTCCAGACTTTTGCCTTTAGTATGGGAACCGATAGTTGGAGGGATATGCCCTTTTTCGATGCTATTAAAGGAGATAAGGGTATAGTTAACCCAACCTATAATACCCAAGAGGAAATTTACCCCGCCCTGCTCGACAGCTTAAAGAAGGCTGGTGATATTTTTGCTGATGGTAATTTGGGAGGTACAGGTAATGGCGACTTCCTTTTTAACGGTGATGTGGAACTTTGGCAACGTTTTGCAAACTCTCTTAGGTTAAGGCTGGCTAACAGGATAGCCAATGTGTCTAATGTAGGGGTTACGCATCTTCAAAACGTGCTAAATAACGCTACCACATATCCTATTATGGAGGGTAATGACCATAATGCATTCCTTTACTGGCCAGGTTCTTCTCCCTATAAAGAGCCCTGGATGGAAGACTCTGAAACTAGAGACGACCATGCCGTAGGTTCATACTTGATTGATTATATGAAGAGTACAGCTGATCCAAGGTTGCCTGTATATGCAAAACCTGCTACTTCCGATGGTGAGTACAGAGGCGTAGTACCTGGTGTTAGTGATGAGAACTTGGGAAGTATTGCCCAGTATAGCCGCATTGGAGCACGATTTAGGGACGATGCATCTGGTTTCACACCCTTTATGCGATACTCTGAGGTGCTATTTATTATTGCCGAAGCAGCCCATAATGGACATACTGCTGTTATGTCTGCTACTGAGGCTTATAATGAAGCCGTTATTGCTTCTAACGAAGAAAATGGTGTTGATGGTGAAGCCTTTCTTGCCTCCATTCCTTTTTCCGAGGAGAATCTTTATTTGCAGAAATGGGTGAGCTTGTTCAAGCAGAGCCATGAGGCCTGGGCAGAATCTAGGAGACACGATGTTCCTGTAATGCCGGCTGCTCCAGCCGCTCGTTTCGAGGGGCATAATCGCCCCCCATTCCGTTTCGCATATCCAACCAGTGAGGCCAATCTCAACGGTGCAAATTCGGCTCCATACGTCGCTCATGTTACAGATCGTTTTTGGGGCAAAAAGATGTGGTGGGACGAAAGAACAGGTGTAAATTAATGCTAAAACAATTCTAAATATGAAAAAGATACTATTATTTGCAATTAGCATATTTGCCCTTGCATTTGTATTCAATGCATGCGAGGAAACAGAGGATCCATTTTACACTGGGGTTTCAATTCACGTTGATAAACTCCATTATTATCCTCTTGATGCAAACTATCAGGCAAATGTTGAGGTTTCCAGTTTTGATGTGACCACCCTTACGATTTATAAAGCGTCAAATGAAATTGGAACCACTTCAATTTCTAATGGTAAAGGGCAGGTTTCAATCCCAAAAGCTAGCCTCAACGAATTAGAGAAAATTGGTGACAAGGTGACTTTAAACTTTCAGGTCGATGGACCCGATGGCCTTGCCTCTCGAAATAGAGTTATTACTCTTAACGACCCGGTTGTAATAACAGCCTTGAGAAATATTGAGCCTAAAGATACTACCATTAAGGTGGAATTTAAGGTAAAGGAAGATTGTACAGCTCCAACTTCAGTAACCGTTACAAGAGCACTTAATAGTGATGACCCCGTTGCTGTAACTCCTGAAGGCTCAATGACTGACGGTTGGGTTGATGTGCTAATCAATCCCGATATGAATAAGGATACCCTCACCTTTGCCTTTACATCTTCGAACGCGAATGGCACTGTTGTGTCAACTCATACTCTTGTAATTGCAGAGCAACGTTTATGGGATTTCGAGGAGTATGACAGCTTTGTAACCGAATTTGCACCATGGACTCTTGTTGATAATGATAAATTACCAACCTATACCTTTAGCAGTTTATCATATCCTGGAACGGGTAGTGCTGGTTCATGGATTATCTTCGACTTTGAAGCTACAGACCCTGAAGAGGTAGCTGGTTGGGAAGCGCATAGCGGAACTAAATATGCAATGTGTGCTAATGCTGTACCTGATGGCGATCAGGGCAACGACGACTGGATGATAAGTAAACCGTTTGCAATTGCAGCAGGCTACAGCGTATCGTTATATGCCAAGTCTATTACTGATACATATGGCCTAGAACGTTTAGTTGTGAAAGTGCTAGAGCCTGACACCAAAACAGAAACATTACTTACGCCCGATCCATATCAAGAGGTTCCTACCGATTGGACAAATTACACGTTTGATCTTTCTGCTTTTGAGGGAAAAACAGTTCAAATTATGATAGGGTGTGTTTCGTATGATGCATTTGCCCTATTTGTAGATGATTTTGAAATTCTTGATGGTGAAGGTAAAAGCTATTACTCTAATAACTTCCAGTCCAATAGCTCTGCACCTGTTGATGTGAAGAAGATTAAATAGCATTGTTGAGATTTTTCATTACCAAGAAACATTAGACTTAGATTGAAAGGGCCGGGATTATGCATCTCGGCCTTTTTATATACAACTTAGATTGGTAATTCAAATGTCTTTAATGAACTTCCCTAGTACTAAAGCAGCCTAAACACAAAATTGAACCCAAATATATAATTCATTATCATCACTTTCCCTCCATATCCTAAATTCTTGTTCCTGTCATTCAAATCGAAACTAAGAATCTATAGCCAAGTAAAGATCTAATTATGAAATTTTGGGATATGCTCCATATGGCTAATACAAATAGAAAATATTTTGTGATTTCTATAATTAACAAGGATATCCGGGTGTTAATATTTTGCGAAATAACCATAAATGTCATTATCAATTATAATTACTCCCCCACGCAACCCCCAAAGTTTTTTTAACATCTATATGATATGTGGCCAAATGGTGCTATATTAGCTCTTGTATAATACTAATATTGTATTGTTTGGATATTAATAGAAGCATTATTGAGAGGTGTCGGAGTAACGACCGCAAGGCGCAGCAAGCGCTGTACACCATCTATGCACCGGCAATGTATGGTGTGTGTTTACGATATTATCCTAACGCCGATGTGGCGCGTGATATCTTACAGGATGGTTTTATCAAAGTGTTTGAGAAAATTCGTTCATTTCGGTTCCAGGGTTCTTTTGAGGGATGGATTCGCCGTATTATGGTGAACACCGCGTTGGAATATCACCGCCGTAAAAGTGAGGGGCGAGAGGTTGAGATTAATGACGATTTTCTTGATGGAGAGGAGATGTTGACCCTCGATGCGGATTACCAACTGCTCCTATCAATAGTGGCTAGCTTGCCACAGCAGTACCGTTTGGTTTTTAACCTTTATGCAATTGAGGGTTACTCCCATTCCGAAATAGGAACACTTTTAAATATATCTGAATCAACCAGTAAATCGAACTATAGTAGGGCAAGGGGAATCCTTAGGGATAAGGTTAGCCAAATTGAAAAACTTGAGGAGTATGCAGTTTTACGAACCGGGACCATATGACGATTTCGTGAGTAAACTATCGGCCATGCGAGCAAACCCAGCTCACGAAGTATGGTCGGATATTTGTAAACAGCTCGATGAGGCAGACTGCCGTCGTCGTAAAATTGTATTGTGGAGGACTCTTGGTAGCGTTGCAGGTTTAGCCATTATAGTTTCTTTTGTTGCTACTCACTTCCTTTTTTTTAGTAGCAATAATTCAAATCTCTTGGCTAGTGAAAAAGCCCACTTCTACTTACCCGAAAATAATCAAATAAAGCCCAACGCTAAAATTCCAAGTACGCGTAGTATATTCTTAGATATCCCCCCTAAACAACATGTTTTAGTCGAAAATCGAAATGATTCCATTGCTAGTTCAGATGAGTTATCAACCGTATATCAACCCCTAACCCCTAAATCTTCGAGCGTTGCTATTGAATCCGAACTAGTAGCGATAAACAAGATTCCATCTGGTATAGCTAGACCTGAATCTCTTGTTAATGAGGGTGGAGGAATGCAAAACAAGTGGACTGTTCAAGCGTATATTAACCCACTTTACTCAGCCCATACAATGTCTGCGTTTTTAGATGATGGCATACAAAATGAGCGAGGAACGTGGCTTTGGGGAGGAGAAGTGCAACTTCGTAAGGCAATTAACAAACGGTTTGCATTTATTACCGGAGTTGCTTTTAATCCTACAGGTCAGAATGTTAGTGAGGTTTTAATGCTTCAAAGCAATAGCAAAAGTGCCGATATTACTGCTATGTTTGTAAATACAACCTACGGCCCAGTTTCGTTGGAGAGCCCACGCATTGGAATTTCAAATGTATACAATATCGGAAAAGGTTCCGAAGATATACTCAAATCATCGTCAATAAGTTCAGCAACGCTTAAGCAGCGATTCCATCACGTTGAAATCCCCATAATGCTATCAACTCGCTGGAAATTTAAAGGATTTGATATCGACCTCCGGTTTGGTGGAGCGGTTGGGGTACTTGTAAACAATAGTTTTAAAGTGGCCACTCCTTTTGGCGATTTTGTAGGACAAACCTCAGGGGTGCGAAATCTTAATGCCGCAGCCCTTGGTGCTGTTAGCATTGGTATGCCTTTAACCCCAAAGGTAAACCTTGTGGTTGAGCCATACTTTAGGTTAGGTTTATTGTCGATGTATAAAAACTCCGATATCCCCTCGTATCCGTTTAATGCTTCGGTTCGGTTTGGGGTGGGGTATAGGTTCTAACTAGTGGGTGTTTCTCCTGCCTCTCGTTTACATAATTCTCCCAATTCAGGCAGGGTCAACCAACAACCAACAACCAACATCCGACAACTGTCAACCATCAACTACCAATAATCATTCTATTATATCAGTTGCTAAAAGGTTTTTCCTAGCCTTTACCCGCGTTAAACAGACCTGTCAATTACGATGTCGTATTTCTCTAATAGGCCACAGATTCCATCAATAGAGAATTTAGCTTTTTTAATTCGGTTTATCTCTGGATCTATTGAGTAGTTATACGATGTTCTAAAATCAGTTTTTTCAATTATCGTATTGTGAAAAGTGGCTCGGAGCAAATCACAATTATCAAAAAAAGAACTAGTTAAATCACATCCTATAAAGTCAACTTCTTGTAATTGACTGTTTTTGAAATGTGTTTTTATTATTTTTGTCTTGTGAAAAGTGCAATGGTTTAGGATGCAGTTTTCAAAACTGAATGAAAGCCCAAATTCGTTACAGCTATTAAACTGTAACCCTAGCATTTTGCAGTCTTTAAATATTACATCGCGGAATATTGCGTTTGATAGTTTAGCCAAGCTTAAATTACATCCTGCAAATTCACAATCGGTAAATTTGCAATTTGATAAATCTCCATCTGAAAAGTCGCAACTAAGAAATTGGCAACACTCGTACTCCCCTTTTGGCAATGGATTGTTTCTATAATCACATCTTTCAAAACTTTCACCCTCAATATACCCTATTTCCATACCTGATGTTTTATCGCTAATTATACAAAATCCATTGTTTTTAGTAATGTTCATCAACGAACTATTATAACAAAAGGGCTGAAACATCAGCCCTTTTCTTATATGTTGCTTAGTTGATATTATTGTTGGATATTAGGAAGCTCAAGGCCATATCCTTTTTTCTTATCTTCGGCCTTAAGCAGGAATCCGAATACAAGAGCTAAAACACCAAAACTAGTGAAAATAAGCATTGGTATGGTATAGTCGTAGGTTGGAACAGTAACACCTTCAACTACTTTTTGCCCTGTAACGCAGTATTTGTCGAGCACCCAACCAATAAGCGCAGGAACACCCATAAGTCCCCAGTTTTGTACCCAGAAAATTAACGAATATGCAGTGCCTAATCGTTTTTCGGGGATGATTTTTGGAACAGATGGCCACATTGCCGAAGGTACTAACGAGAATGCAATTCCTAATATTATTGATAATACAATAGCAATGATCCAATGGTTAAGGAATGGGATTGAGAACATAGAGTGAACAAATATTAGGATAATAGCACCTACTATCATAATTGTTGCGCCTTTACCTTTCCTGTCGTATAGGTTGCCAAAGAAAGGGGTAAGCAGGATTGTTCCAAATGGAAGAATTCCAGGTATTGTTCCAGCTAATGATTCAGATACTGCAAATTTATTAACCATTAAATCTGTTGCATATTTAAGGAAAGGGAAAACGGACGAGTAGAATAGTACGCATAAAATGGCAATGTACCACCATCCCCTGTTTGAAATAATGGCAAAAAGATCTTTAACCTTAAACGACTCCTCTTCATCTACAACGTTGTTTTCTAGGTCGTAAGCAGCCTGGCTAGCATCCAGTTTTTTGTCCATAAATGCGTAGATGATGAAAGCAATTAGCCCAATACAAAGCCCAATAAGAGCAACTAGAATGGGTTTTGAAACAGATACAACACCAAATGATTTTGCAATTGGAACCGATGCAACCAGAGCTAATCCGGTACCAATTCGAGCCATAGCCATTTCGAGACCCATAGCCAATGCAAGTTCTTTCCCTTTAAACCATTTTACAATGATTTTAGATACTGTAATACCGGCAACCTCTACACCAACACCAAATATTGCATAACCTAGACCCGCTAAAAACACCTGCGCTTTAACTTCAAAAAGCCAAAATATATTCCAGGTAATACCATCGAGACTGGTTGTTGAAACAGCCCAGAATTTTAATGCAGTACCTACTACCATTATAATGGCAGCGCCTAATCCTGTGAAGCGTACACCCATTTTATCGAGTATAATACCTCCAAAAATAAGCATGAGTAGGAATACGTTGAACCAGCCATAAGCACTGGTAAAGAATCCATACTCAGAGCTGTTCCATGAGAGCTGACCCTCAAGAAGCCCTTTTAAAGGAGCCATGATATCGGTTAAGAAGTAACCGCAAAGCATTGTGAATGAAACAATAAATAACGCTGCCCAGCGAGCCGTTTTTGAGTCGCGTAATGTTTGTCTGATTTTTTCCATTGTTTAAGTGTTAATAGTGTGGTTTATTTTGTCTGATTTTATTGAAGAATCGCAAATAAAAAGAAAAAAATGTAGTTTTCCTATGATTTTTTGTACTAATGCAAATATTGTAGGTGTGGTTTACCCAAAAATGTAACGAGGGCATCGATTACTCAATGCCCTCGTTATATTTTGATATTTAGGATGTTAGTTCGCTTTGTAAACCCACATATCAACGGGTTCTTCCTTCGAACGATTTATCCTAAGAATTTCGTTTGCCGCTTTTGAGTAGGTCTCAAATGCGCCAACAGAAACCATTCTGAAACCGTTTGGTGATTCAACAATCTTGGGGTTTTGGAATCCAAGTTTAGCAATTTGCTTTTGATAATCATCAGCATTTGATGGTACTTTGAAACTACCAATGATTACATGATAGCGGTTGCGAGCTTCCATTTCCTTAATTCGCATTAATGAATCCTGGATTGCTTTTTCTTTAGCCCTGCGGGCTTCTTCTAGTTTTTTGGCTTTAAGCATTTCAACTTTTTTAATGCTGTCTTGCTTAGCTTGCCAAACCGCTAGGGTGTCTTCGGCCTTGTCAGACTTAAACCTTTCAAAAAACTGGCATCCTGTAAAAGTGAACGCCGTTAATAAAGTAAGGATGAGTACTTTTCTCATAGTTGCTTCTAGTTAAATTCTAAACCAAATTTCTGCATTTTTTTCTCACTAACAAAAAAAAATGTAATAATTATTTGGTAATCACTCATTTTTTGTAGCCTTGATTTTGTATGTTGTTGGAATACAGGTGTAAAAGATTAGTCGTTAAAAGGATTTTTCTTTTCGAAATTGGGTAGGTAATATGTGTTACTTCCCATATTCTGCACCCATCCCCTGTGGAATCCCATTC
>Ga0334901_1002969_pt1 | contig 13499 bp, 13 predicted proteins | sample GraSluR3_MG_3_FD_207216 | JGI IMG/M metagenome (GOLD analysis project Ga0334901, IMG submission 207216) | Sludge microbial communities from methane-producing bioreactor in Wageningen University, Netherlands - Granular Sludge_15_08-R3 | ecosystem: Engineered > Bioreactor > Anaerobic >...
ATCCGGAACAATATTATTAACAGTAGAAGTCTTGGTTTCATTTTTAATTTTCAACTCATCCAGTAAAAGCCCTACAGTTATAAAATCACGGTACATAAGGTCATTAGCCACATTTTGAACATTTTCAGGAACATCAAATTTAAATGCATTGACTAAATCACGCACCGGCATGGTAGAGAAGAAATATTCACCTTTTTCCTCTAAGGTTTCTCCTGTTGACTTGTTTACAACCTGGACTCCAGAAATACATTCTCCTTCACCTAAGAGGCCGGTTACCTGGTGGTTGGTGTAAATTTTACCCCCATTTTCTGTTATAATACGGGCCACTTCCTCCCATAATTGGCCTGGGCCAAGTTTAGGGTACATGAACTGTCCTATTAAACTTGTTTCTACCTTTTTCTGGGATAGAGCTGAATCTTTGGTGAAACTTTTTTTTATTGCGTATGAAATGGCTTTGGTAATGGAAAGTCCCTTTATCCTCTGAGCTCCCCAGTCAGCAGTGATTTCGCTGCAGGCAACACCCCAAACCTTTTCTGTGTAATCTTTAAAGAAAGTATGGTACAGTTCCACACCGAACCGGTTAATAAAAAAATCTTCCAAGGATTTTTCAGGGGTTATCTGATTAAATAATGATTTAGTGTAACTTAAACCTATTTTAGAAGTTCTTTTTAATCCTAAATTGGCGAAGGTGTTGTAGTTAAGGGAAACTGGGTAGTCAAAGAATTTTCTCAGGAAAAATATTCGGGATAATCTACTGCGGTTAAGCATAACCTGATCTGTCTTTTCAGGATCTGGTGCTGGAAAACTCTTACTTTCATCAGATCCTATGTTTCTTTTCATGGATTCTGTGGCCAGTGGGACTTGCCGACCCACAACCATATCATCCCTGGCAGGTGCACCTTGGAGGGGTAATATGTTTCTCCACCAATCCATTACCCGTCCTGATTTTGAAAAGAATCGGTGCCCTCCAATATCTATTCGGTTACCTTTGTAATTGATAGTTTTTGAGATTCCCCCAACATAATTACTTTCTTCATAAATCACGGGTTTAATATCGGTTTTATCAAGTAGTTCATAGGCTGCAGTCAGTCCTGCAGGTCCTGCACCGATGATGATCGCTGTTTTTGAAGAATCACCCATCTATTTCACCACTAAAAAAATATTTCCCATTGTTATTTTCATGTCAATTTTCCATGATTTTCCTATCTATCTGTTCATCTGAACAATGTGAATTTTCTGGCAAAGAAGTTCCAGAATAAGATTATAATTGCAGCAAGGATTTTGGAAATTAAATAATAAATCTGCAGATAATCAGTAAAGAAGTAGATGAACAGTTCATTCAAACCAAGTCCCACAATTCCAATTAATGCAAACACTCCAAATTCCAATTTCTTGTTATTCAAAGTTCTTTTATTAAAAACCCAACTCAAACTAAGAACATAATTTGCGATTAATCCGAGAATGAATGCTATTGCTGCCGAAATCAAGTAATAGATCCCGAAATACTCTGTGAAGATGAAAAGTGATCCAAAATCAACTAAAAAAGCCGCCCCCCCGACGAAACAGTACCTGAAGAGTTGTATCAGGGTGTTATCAGTCTGATCTTTTATCAGTTTTTTGCTTAAATTTTTTATAAGTGTGCGCATGTTTATCAAAGTATTTTTTTGGGTTATGGTATTGTGCATATCAATTGGACTTAGGAATAAGTTAATTAATATGATTGCTGGTTTGGATATGTGAATCTTTTAAATCAAATAATAGAATTGATTAATACTATAAAAATAAATCATCGTATTTTAATTTAAAGTTTTCTGATTTAATGGGGATTGTTTTCTATTTTCTAAAACAAGTAGAACAATTGCTGATATTAGAGTGGTATTCCATGATTCTAAATATTTATACTATTCTGTATCTACAGTAGTATAAGTAATAAGTTATAACTTTTAACTTATAACTAATAAGCATATAATGATTTAAATAACTTTAAAATAGCATAGTAAACCTTAAAATGGTAGAGTAGTTTGATGAGCCCTTTCCAGTTGGATGAATGGTTCTGCTCTTTTCACCACCACCCCTATTTTTTTAAGTTCATCCAGATGACGGAATTTCATCCCATTTCTACGGGATTCAATTATTCTCCTGGCTGATTTTTTCCCAATACCTGGAACACGCAGTAATTCTTTAAAACCAGCTTCATTCACCTCCAGGGGAAACATATCTGGATGGGATTTTGCCCAGAGATATTTAGGATCCTCATCCAGGAAAAGGAAACCCTCTTCATCCAACAACAATTCATCTGAAGAGAAACCATAAGAATTTAAGAGGAATTGGGCCTGATAGAGGCGAGGAGTTCGTTTATTCTCTGGCTGGGTATGATTTTCCAAAGGGGTGTCTTCAAGTGGCTGGAAGGGACTTAGATAACTTAAATTTATATCCAGATGTTTATGTAGCCATTCAGCACGTTTCAAAATATCCTGATCTGTTTCATCATTGGCTCCCACAATCAACTGGGTGCTCTGTCCAGAAGGTGCCATTTCTGGGTGGCGTTTTTTCAAGCGACCGATCCATTTCATCCTACGCAATATATCATTATAATAATCCTTGGTGCTGGTGAGTTCATCAAAGCCAGAAGAAGTGGCTGATTCAATATTGACACTCACCCTGTCTGCCAGGTTCATGGCTCTTTTAATCATATCATAGGAAGCCCCGGGGATTATTTTCAGGTGGATATAACCCTGATATTCATGTTCTAACCTTAATTTACGGGCCACCTCTAACATATTTTCCATGACCCTGTCTGCATCTCCAGGCATTCCTGAACTTAAAAATAAGCCTTCAGCATAGTGGTTCTGATAGTAATGTAAGAAAACTGATATCAACTCATCTGGACTAAATTCAATCCTTTCAAACTTATTATGACAATGGTTGATACAGTAGTTACAATCATTGATACAATGGTTGCTCATCAAGGTTTTGAATAAGGGGACCTGACAGCCACTTTGTGTTCTGGTATGATAAATGCCGGGTAGGTTTTTTGAGGTGAAATTTTCCTGGTTCAGGCTCACATAGTTGCATAGATCGTACTGTGAAGCTTCACCCAGAATACGCAGCTTTTGTATCTCCATCAAACACTTTTTATATCTACCCCTGTTAATAAAAATTTAGAAAGAGCAAATGCAAAGTAAATTTGGATACTCTTATTAATTTCCTGAAAACATAAACATACATCTATAAAAAAAAGCACCTTATCTTGTCAAGTTAAAGCACAAGAAGGCTCCACAGCAAATTTTTATGCAGTGGAGATCATTATAATTTAAATAAATTTAGAACGGTATGGTTTGGTGGTGTGTGGTGTTAAAATGAATAAAAAAATATATTTTGTCTCGTTAGCTATTTTGTTCCTGTTTACCTTATCTACAATCCCTGCAGTTTCCTATGCAGATGACGATGATAAGAGCTATTCCATTCCCTATGCCAATATTGACCTTTATGTTCAGGATGATGGTATGCTCCATGTAAAGGAACAGCTTCATTACTCCTTTTCAGGGACTTATAATGGTGTTTATAGGGATATTCCCATAAAAAGTGGTGAACAAATAGAAAATATTAAAGTATACACTTCTGGAGCTTATTCTACTGTTGAATTAACTAATTCAAGTAATATGCAATCTTTAAAGATATATCTTTACTCTGATGCGGAGAAAACCACTCCCATCACTGACCAGGATGTGGATGTGTACATTGAATATGATTTCGTCAATGTAGTTAAGATCTACAATGATGTGGCTGGTTTACAATTCAAATTATGGGGTGAAGACTGGGATGTGGATGTGGGAAAACTAACAGCCAACATTCACCTTAAATCAGAAGACGGAGTGAAATACTGGCTGAACCCACCCTATTTTGTTGCAGGTAGTTCCTGGCAAAACTCCACACTTCAAGTTATAAGCACTTCTATATCTTCTGGGAACTGGTTTGAGGTGCGAATGGCCATACCCAAGGATCAATTCCAAACCAACCCTCCCTATGCACAACAGGTGGATATGGAAGGCTTGGCTGAGATGGAAAGAATTCAGAATGATTATGCCAATGAAATAAATTTTAAAGGGGCCTTATATTCTGTATTAGCTATTTTGATGGTTTTGAGCACCATAATTCCAGTTATCATATACTACAAGTATGGAAGAGAACCTAAAATAAGTTATCAGGCAGAATATGAGCGAGATATCCCCACTGATGACTCCCCTGCAGTGGTAAACGCGATTTGTGGATCGGGATTTGGTAAAAGGGTAGGAGAACCGGATATGGATGGATTCAGAGCCACCATAATGGATTTAATAAACCGAAAATATTTACTTATCAAAAACATCCCATCAAGAGCAGATGAATTTGATGAAAGCTCACTATCCATCCAAATTAATGAAAAAAAGGATTTATCTCAACTTAATTACTTTGAACGTGACGTGATGAATTTCCTCCTCTATTTTGAGGAAGATGGGACAATTTACTTGGAAACCATCAAGGAAGATCTTAAAGACCGTAGCACGGCCGAAGCATTCAGGGATTCTTTCAACTTATGGAAAGATGACTTAAAGAGAGATTTTTTACCTGACGATGTTCTTAAAACACTTTTCCTGAAAAAAGGAGATACTTATCTTAAGATTTATGGAGGGCTGGGTCTGTGTGCAGCCTTCATTATCATAGTACTGAGCCTTTTTGACCCCCTACCTCAGGCTGCCTATGTCCGTTATGCATCTATATTCTTAGGAGCAGTATCCATTATTTCTCTCGTCATGCCTCAAAAAATCGCTGGACAATGGACCACCCATGGTGAGGAGTACGATGCTAAATGGCAGAATTTTAAGAAATACATTAAGGATTTCAGTCTGATAAAAGAATATCCTCCAGAATCAGTTAAGGTCTGGAATAAGTATCTGGTTTACGCCACAGCCCTGGGAATTGCTGATGAGGTTAGAAAATCCATGGAAATGTCTGTACCTGCTGAAGAACTGGACAGAAGTGATATCTACCTCTTCCATTATTATGGTGGGTACGTGATTCTTTCTTCCAGTCTGGATGCTGGTATGACCACAGCCACCAGTGGAGGGGCCGGTGGTGTTGGCGGAGTAGGTGGAGGATCCGGTGGAGGGGGAGGAGGAGCTTTTTAACCCTTTTTCACCCGTTATAATTTTTTTTAACTCTTTCTAATCCTTTCTAAATTTTTCTAACTCTTTTTAATTCTTTTAACTTTTCCTAACCATTTTTTAACTATTTTTCTCTATTTTTTTAATACTTTTTTGCTTAATTACAGTCTGTTTTTAATACTTTCTTTGATTGAAAGCTTTTAAATAACATCATAGATTACTAACCACTATGAGAGTTGTTTTGGCAGGCACGGGCAGTGCAGTGGGGAAGACCACCATCTCCACCGGGATAATGAAGGCCCTATCCAAGGAACAAAGGGTTCAACCTTTCAAGGTGGGTCCGGATTACATAGACCCTACCTACCATACTATGGCCACTGGCCACATCAGTCGCAACCTAGATTCTTTTTTCATGAGTGATGGTCAGATTAGAGAGGCCTTTGAAAGGGGTTTGAAGATTTCCAATTCCAAAATGGGAGTGATTGAAGGTGTACGGGGGCTTTATGAGGGTATAAGTCCCATTGAAGATGTTGGAAACACAGCTTCCATTGCTAAAGCACTTAACGCTCCAGTTATTCTAATTTTAAACTCCAGAAGTTTGGTTAAAAGCGCGGCAGCAGTGGTTATAGGGTTTAAAACCCTGGATCCCACCATCCGGATCGAGGGAGTGATCCTGAACCTGGTTAAAAACAGGAAACACTACCTCAAAACCAGAGAAGCCGTGGAAAAACTGGCAGATACTCCAGTAATTGGGGGCATACCCAGAGATGATGCCATCAGTGTGGAACAAAGACACCTGGGACTGGTTCCTGCTGTGGAACGTGAGAGCATTATGCACAACATCGAAGACTGGGGCCGGGTTATGGAAGAGAACATTGACCTGGACGCACTTATTACCATAATGAAAGGAGCTGGAAAACTACCTGAAGGCAGAGAACCACTTTTCCAGAAGGAAAACAAAAAAAAGGTTAAAATAGGAATTGCCCGTGATGAAGTTTTCACCTTTTATTATCAGGATAATCTTGAAGCATTTGAGGCTAACCATGCGGATTTGGTTTATTTCAGCCCTTTACATGATGAAGAGGTGCCAGATGTGGATGGGATCTACATTGGTGGAGGTTACCCTGAGGTTTTTGGTAGGGAACTGGAGGCCAATCAGTCTATGCGCAGGGCCATGAAGAAATTCCACCAGGATGAAAGACCCATCTATGCAGAATGTGGTGGGCTAATGTATTTAACCCGTTCTATTAACCAGCATCAAATGTGTGATGTGTTCGGTTACAATTCTCATATGACCAAAAAGCCCCAGGCCTTAAGTTATGTTATTGCCCGGGCCGCTCATGATAACATTATCATACCCGAAGGAGAGACTTTCCATGGTCATGAATTCCACTATTCCAAACTGGAACTGGAAGGTCATAAACCAAAGTTTGCATTTGAGATCCTAAGGGGTAAGGGAGTAACTGATTCCAGGGATGGACTTATGAGTAAAAATACTCTGGCCAGTTATGTGCATACCCATGTGGCTGCCTGTCCCAGTTTCGCCAGCAGACTGGTTAAAAGCGCAGCAACGGATCATTAATTTTTCAATAATAAAATAAAGTTTTTCTTACCGGTATTTAATTATAAAAATGTGCAGATCACCTTTAAATATGGTCTACTGTAGAAGTACTATATTGGAAATACTTACCTTCAAGAACCAGAAAATGATAAACAATTTTTCTACTGTAGAACTATTTTCATGATAAAAGCAGGAAATAACTGAGAACAGAGTCTACAGTAGAAATAATGGGGTACTGGATTTAAAAAAATTAATGAAACAGGGCAGATGAACATGTTAATTCACTTACAATAAGAGATTATAAACTAACTTCTTTATATTAACAAACATTTCTTATATGATTAAGATTAATAAGCAACAACAATAGAATAGTCTATCTAATTTAAGGAATAGTTTATCTAAATTTAAGGAATAGTTTACCTAAGTTCAATATTACAAAATAACTCAGTTCTGGTACCAAGGAGAATGTTAAATGAAATTTGAAAAAGTAGATTTATTCTCACCCTACATTTTGGTGGTGATTATTGCCCTGTACATATCACTGGCTGCAATTGCCTATCAGGAGCATTTGCGAAACTTGCAGTGGGTTTCAACCACCACTATGATTTACGTGTTAATGGGAACACTCTTCTTCATCCTAGGCGTATTCATTCCTAAAATCATTTATAATAAAAGTAATAAGCTTAAATCTCTCTTCGGAGGTCCCAAAGTCACGGATGAGGATGCGGCACCCTGGTATAATAAATTAAGATTCCTACTGGATGAAAGAGTATTGCTGGCAATGGTTCTAATCGCCCTGTTTTTACAGGCCCTCAACCTCTACTTTTTGGGTGGTATCCCAATTTTAAGCGGTTACCTTAAATTCAAAGCCACCACCAATCTTTGGCGTGTTTCATATTTAATATTTTTACCTGCAATCACCATTCTTTTTGCTAAATATCCTCGCAAATGGTATTATCTCCTTTTCATTATTGGATTAGGGTTATTTGCCATTACCGGATACCGAACCTCAACCATGGCCATTTTAATCAGCTTTTTCATAACCCTGTATTACACTAAGAGAATGAAAACCAGCCACATCCTACTTTTTATCCTCATAATAGCTGCCATAGGCATAGCCGCAGGATACATTGCAGTTAAATCCATTCAATGGCAACAATGGGCGTTAAATCCCCTGGAACTTGTTGCCTACCGGGCAGGGTTCACTTTAATGGTTTTTGATAAGATCGTGCACATGGCTGGTGCTACAGGCGGAGATCTCTTCCACCAGGCATTTTCCACAGGACATCCCCGGGTTACAGTGGGACAGGTGGTCCTTGGTTATCCAGTAGGGGGAAGTACACCCACTACCAGCATCACCTCTACCATCTTTGGACCTGCAGTACTGGACTTCGGATTCTGGGCCATGGCCCTGCAGATGTTCATAATTGGTTTAGCTTTAAGAATAGTTTATGCTGCTCAAATGAAAGCTAACGGGGCATTAACAGCATTATATGCAATTATTCTGACTCATACCATGATATGGGTGGAAACTGGTCCTACAGATAGTGTGGTTTATGTGTATTATGCATTGGCTCTGATTGCAACAGTTTTATATGCAACCCAGCTGATTCGAACTTCCAAAACACCAGTAAAAGGCTAACAGTATAAAATTAAAAGATTTTCAATTTTTATTCAATTAATTTATATTATTTTTAGGTAACTTTGAATTTTTTAGATAAATTTACACTGGAAATCGATGTCTATTTTTTACATTTAATATGACACAAGTCTTTTTAAATCCAATTTGTGCTATTATATAAAAAAATATGAATTAAAATCCTTTAAAAAACAATTGAAATCACTAAAATTTAGCATAACTAGTAGCATTGGCGAGTTGGCTTTTGTCATTTACAACATTACTTAACATCACTAAGAAATCCATCTATGGAAATACAGCCTGATGTTAAAACAACAAGAACTAAAAATCCCATTAAAAGTATAATATGTTTGTTAAAATTCTTCAATTTAAAAACTAGTTCAAAATTGCATTCTTTTATACTTAAATCTGTTTATTATAATTGTGTGAATTAATTTATCTCTTCTTTTCCCACGACCAGGAATCTCCTATATAAACCTTCCCCTAAAAATTAAATGAAAAAATACTTATGCCGATCTTTCAAATATGCAAATCGGTGATAATATGGTTGTAAAAATAGGAGTTATCAAATGTGGTAACATCGGTACCTCTCCTGTACTTGACCTAGTCTTAGACGAGAGAGCTGACAGACCTAACATAGACGTAAGAGGCGTGGGTTCCGGAGCAAAGATGAACCCAGAACAGATTGAAGAAGTCGTACCAAAAATAATGGATTTCGATCCTGATTTTGTGATATTCATCAGTCCTAACCCTGGTGCTCCTGGCCCAGCTAAGGCTCGAGAATTATTATCTGGAATGGACGTCCCAGCATTAATTATTGGTGACGCTCCTGGAATGGGTAAAAGAGAAGAAATGGATGAACAGGAATTAGGATACATCGTAGTTCTGGGCGACCCAATGATCGGAGCTCGAAGAGAATTCCTAGACCCAACTGAAATGGCATCATTTAACGCCGATGTAATAAAAGTACTGGCCGCTACCGGTGCATACCGAGTGGTACAGAACACCATCGACGGCATGATCGCCACCTGCGAAGCAGGAGAAGCTATTGAATTACCAAAAGTAGTTATCGACGCTGCTAAAGCCACAGAAGCCGCTGGATTCTCCAGCCCATACGCTAAAGCAAAAGCAATGGCTGCTTACGAAATGGCTGCTAAAGTGGGTGACATAGACCTCAAAGGCTGTTTCATGGTTAAAGAAATGGAAAACTACGTACCAATCGTTGCTTCAGCACACGAACTCATTTCTGCAGCTGCTAAATTAGCAACTGAAGCTCGTGAGATCGAAAAAGCTAACGACACAGTATTACGTAAACCACACGGTGCTCAAGGCCAGACCCTGTCCAAAACCGTGTTAATTTCAAAACCAGAATAAATATTTTCTCCATTAACAGTCCTAAAGGACTGTTATTTTTTCTTTATTTTTCCATCTCTGTTTATTTTAAAATTGGTTATACTATTTGACAGAGTATCTTTTTTAGGTGAAATTTTTGCATGGTGTAAATTTCTTGGATTTCGTTTTGGCCGTAGGATATCAATATTCTAGTGGTCTTAATGTTTCATATTTCACTGTTAACGTCATCTGAAAGCCAGGATAATGGCATTTAATGGTAGAAAAGCCTCTTTTGTAGTCTTTATTTGTGCAGGCTTGCTTTGAAAGAAACTTCCCATTAAACTTCAAATCAATAAGTAAAGGGGTTGGAATCAATTAAAACAGTTATAAATTCTTGTATTTTTTAAATTCTGGTTTATCAAATGGATTTTGTTTTTTATTTTTCCTGTTCCAATGAACTTTAATTCCATTTCCACCCTTATAATCCATCCATAAACATTTAGTTTTCTTCGGTCATCTGTCCCCTATAAAGTCCAAGTCCAATGGTGATGACGGGTATTACTATATATATCGGAGTGATATCGGTTAAATATTGCATCAGGGTTACCTTATTAATTCCCAGAAATATCAACACAATGTCCAATATTATACTTATTAACAGCCAGACTACACCACAGATTATTCCTTCTTTAAGGTAGTTCTCATTGATATCCCCAAAGTACAGGTAGGTGAGTGCAATTACAGTTACCGCTATAGATACCGAGGAAACAATATCATAATAATTCAAAACTTCTAGATAAGATACTAAAAGTGTGGCTAAGGTTGGTATTAACCATATTATAAATCCAAGTCCTATTAACTTAAAAATCTTGTTTAAATTCATATTATATCCACTCCAAAAAAGGAATATATTGGTAGAACTTCTTAAAGATTTTGAGTTTATTATCCCCGGGTAGGTTAGTGAATTTATTTTAGAACAGATTTATTGAACAAATTGTTGACTCTGATATCCGCATCCAATGGTTATAATTTAATGTCAGTTTGCACATAACAAGTTCACACATAATATGTTCTGGTGTGTGTATTTTATGATCGAAAACATCATCCAACGTTTTTCCAAAGCAGCCAGCATGCAACGCTGGAATGACCATATCCGCCCTGTGGAATTCACTGAACTGGATAAACAGGCACACAAGATGGTTATTGCCTATGTTATCGCCCGGTTCGAAGAGGATCGCATGGGTCCAGGAAGTGTGGATTGGATATCTCTGATTGAAGGAGGAATCTTCGAATTTCTTCACAGAACAGTTTTAACTGACATCAAACCACCTGTATTCCACAGGATGATGAAGGAAAAAGGTTACGAACTTAACAAACACGTTTTTGAGAAACTGGAAAGAGATATGGAAGGTCTGGATGAAGATTTCCAGAAACGATTTAAAGAGTACTATCTAAAACAACCTAACACTCTGGAAAGACGAATATTAAGGGCTGCTCACTACCTAGCCACCCAGTGGGAGTTTAAAATCATCTACCACACTGCACCTTTCATCTATGGTATAGACAAAACCAAGGAGAACATCGAAAACCAGATCGAGGATCACTATGATCTTATTGGTGTACAGAAGATCCTTCTGGGTAAGAAATCCTTTGGATTTATTGATCTCTGCGGCCAGCTACGCTTCCAGAAAAGATGGGCACATATTCCCCGCATACCCGAAACTTCGGTACTGGGACACATGTTCATTGTAGCCGCCACCAGTTACCTTTGCACCATGGAAATGGGTGTTAAAGCCTGTTCTAAACGTTTTTATAATAACTTCTACGCTGGGTTATTCCATGATCTGCCGGAAGTCCTGACTAAGGACATCATATCCCCCGTTAAAGGTTCTGTAGAAGGACTTAAAGAGATAATTAAGGATTATGAAGATTTCCAGATGAAAGAAGAACTTTTACCTCTTCTGCCACGGCCTTGGCATGATGATATGAAATACTTTTCCGAGTCAGAATTTGAAAACAAGATAAAAAAGAACCAGGAAGTTGTGATGGGGCTCAGTTTCCAGGATCTCAATGAAAAATACAATAAAAATGAATTCTCCCCATTAGATGGGGAACTTCTCCATGCTGTGGATCGTCTGGCAGCCTTTATCGAAGCTAAACTTTCCATTGATCATGGTATAAAATCAGAGGAACTGGAAGAAGCCGCAGAAAATATATACTCAGATTACCAAGGACAAAAGATTTCGGGTATAGATTTTGGCAGGATATTTAATTACTTCAGATAAAAAAACAAACTCACCTAAATCCACTAACGAAATTTCTTCAAAGAAAGTGGGTGTTATACTTTTTTTTAATTATTTATATTTGAGTTTCAACAATAGTAGAAAAAATATATTTGCAAAGATGTTGGGACTCAATAGGAGAGAACTCGAAATGGAACCTAAACCTAAATATGTAACCTGTCTAAACTGTATTGATGGCCGGGCCCAGTTACCAGTTATTCAATGGATTAAAAGTAATTATTTGGTGGATTTTATAGATATGATCACAGAACCAGGGATGGATGGAGTTCTAGCTGATGAAAACTCCAACCTGGATGAAATTCTAAGAAAGGTTAATGTATCATTAGAAGCCCATAAAACCAATAAAATTTTTATTGTAGGTCATTATGGTTGTGCTGCCAATCAAGTAGACTTAAAAACTCATAAAGTACATATAAAGAGGTCAGTGCAGCGTATGAAAAAAATAAAGCCGAAATGTGAAGTAATTGGTTTATGGGTAGAAAATCAGGAGCTTGTTGAGTTAGTTATAAAAAAATAGATTAAATGGAAAGGGGAGGTTGAATTTTATTCTACAATTATTCCAACCTTTAAAACCTTTACTCATCCATGAATTTTCCAGCAAAATCCTGCACCATATTTTCCCATTCCCCACTTTTCTGAGCACTGCCTCCAATGATTAAACTTTCCATGAATTCCATTCCCTTGGCCTCCAAGGAATTCATGATCTGGGTGGTGGCTATTTGGGATCCATCTCCCCCCATGGTAACCAGGGCTGCACATTTTTTCCCGGAAACATTTTCTAACTCTTCCAGGTACTGGTTAACCCCAGAAGGTGTGCGGCTGGCCCAGACAGGGCAGCAAACAATTAAACAATCATAGTCATCAATATCGGTTGTGCATGGTTTTATGGGCCATTTTTTCTCCATATAAGCATGGACGGCTTTGATAACATACCATCTATCTTTAACAGGTTCAACACGGGTGAAATCGGCATTTATCATCTCCTGTAATTTCTGGGCCACAGTCAGAGTGTTCCCAGAATAGGAGTAACATGCAATTAGGGTTTTCATTTTTTAAACCTCCATTATTATATTTTCACTCTTTTAAATTAATTATTACATTATCATTCAGGGAAATAAGTCAGCATAACCCCTATAAGTCAGTATAATGTCATATTTTATGGTATTTCAGGATATTAGGGGGTTATTCTCCTATATAACACCCTTAGTACTGGGCACCCGGTCATGAACCACACGGGTAGCATCATAAAGGGCACGGGCCAGGGCCTTGAAGATGGCTTCCACCTGATGATGGTCATTTTCACCCTCACACCTGGCATGGAGATTTATCTTCCCAGTCTGGGCTAGGGATTCCAAGAAATGTCCCACATTCTCTGTACTGAGATCACCCACCTTAGCCTGGTGGAAGTTCAAATCCAAAACAGTGTAACTTCGACCCGAAAGATCCACAGCTACCATGGCTAATGATTCATCCATGGGAATTAAAGCATGGGCCATTCGTCTTATGCCTCTTTTATCTCC
>Ga0334901_1002974_pt1 | contig 13475 bp, 8 predicted proteins | sample GraSluR3_MG_3_FD_207216 | JGI IMG/M metagenome (GOLD analysis project Ga0334901, IMG submission 207216) | Sludge microbial communities from methane-producing bioreactor in Wageningen University, Netherlands - Granular Sludge_15_08-R3 | ecosystem: Engineered > Bioreactor > Anaerobic > Unclassified...
CTGTATGACCGGTTGATTTCCCTCGGTTTTGGTAACAGAACAGGATCAGATCTTTACGGGGAAACTGCTGGCTTACTAAGGAAATTAAACAACTGGCAGGGTTACTCACTCCATTCAATCTCTTTCGGCCAGGAGATAGCAGTTACTCCCTTACAACTTATTACTGCATATACAGCCTTAGCTAACAATGGTAATTTGATGAGACCATTCATAGTTAAGAGCATTGTCGATGAGAACAACAAAACTGTCGCCAAGAATACACCGAAAAGGATTCGCAAAGTATCTAACAGATCTGCACTCGATTCAGTAAAAGAGATGCTTAAAATTGCTGTTGAAGAAGGTACAGCAACGAGTACCAAACTCTCTTATATCTCAATTGCCGGTAAAACCGGAACTGCAGAAAAGCAGTTAGAAGGTCAAGCTGGCTATTCCAGAGATAAGTATGTATCAAATTTTGTCGGTTTTTTTCCTGTTGAGGCTCCTCAATATGTTATCCTGGTATTATATGATGAGCCGGCATATTATTACCATTATGCCTCTATGTCAGCAGTTCCTACCTTCCGAAAGATTACCGAACAAATACTTTCATTACCGGATTGTAATGTAGTTCCGCAAATGCGCATGCAGGATATGCATTTCGTTAATATGCCGAAGCTTCTTGGAATGAAGACTGACCAGATTGAGAATGTTTTAGGCAAAGATAATATATGCTACCAGTTACTGGGTGAGTTAACAGACGATGAAGCAGTAGCTATAGACCAATATCCCAAAGCAGGAATACAAATCGATGTTAATCAGGGAGTTATCGTAGTATTGGGCCAAAAAGATGTGATTGATGCATCTTCTCATATCGGTGACGATCAGAAATACACAATGCCCTCATTGATCAACCTGAGCTTGAGGCAGGCTATTAGAGAAGCCAAAAAATATCAGATTGATTTAGAAATCGAAGGGAAGGGTGTGGTAATTACTCAGTCTATTCCTTCCGGTAGGACAATCGAGTCGGGGACTACATGCAAAGTAAGAGCAAGATAATCAAAGTATCGGAAATTTTGGAGAAACTCAGAGAAAAGGAATTATTGATCCGAACAAGAGAGATTTCTCCTAAGACACTCTTCAATTCCATGAAATATCCAATAACCGATACACGAGAACTCGAGAAGAGAGCCGATACACCTAAAGAAACTAGTTCATTTCTTCCCTATATCTGTATTGAAGGAACTGTTTATGATGGTCACACATTTATCGGCCAGGCTGTTCAATCAGGAATTAGATTATTCATCGTCGAGAAGGAGCAGAAGAGAGACGATATCATGCAGATTATCGTTAAAGACTCTCGAAAAACTTTAGCTGTCATATCAAATCTCTTCTTCGATTACCCATCAAGTAAACTTTTTATGATAGGCATCACCGGGACTAATGGGAAGACATCAATCCTGCGATTAATCGAGTCAGTTCTATCGAAACTCGGTAAATCTGTAGGATCGATCGGAACTCTTGGTTATATGATAAACGGAGAGCATCATGAACTTGAGAGAACCACTCCCGATATCAAAGAACTCCACTCTATCTTAGACGAGATGGTGTTGAATGGTGTTCAGTATGTTATCATGGAAGTATCTTCCCACGCTCTTAAGCTAAACCGTGTTTTCGAATTGAAATACAATTTGGCAATCTTTACCAACCTCACCCGAGACCATCTGGATTTTCATCCCGATATGGAAGATTACTATCTCGGCAAGAAAATGTTGTTTGATAATTTAAACGGTCCAGCCTTGATTAACACAGACGACTCATACGGTGCTCGGCTTTTCAGCGAATTTACCGGAGAGAAATATGCCATATCTACTAATAATTACTCAAATAGCGATATTAGATATAAGATACATCAGAGTAATCTGTTTGAAACTCGATTCCAACTCGAATTCAAAGGAGATTACAGAGAAAAATTTGTATTGCAGAGAGCAAATAGTTCAGATTTTATAATAGAAACACCGCTTCTGGGTTCTCATAATGCCTTTAATATTACTGCTGCTCTCGCTGCAGTAAACATTATTACCGAGACATTTAGCGATGATACAATCGCTCATCTACCTGATAGATTATGTGGTAGATTAGAGAGAGTAAAAAACGATATAGGCCTGGCCTGTTTCATTGATTATGCCCATACACCAGAAGCCATAATCAGCGTATGCAAGACAATCAAAGAAGGTCTGGAGAATACCGGAAAGAATAATCATAAAAAAGGAAGAATCATCTGTGTTATAGGTGCCGGTGGAGACAGAGATAGAGGAAAAAGAAAAGAGATGACTGATGCAGCTTTCCGGTATGCTGATCTTGTTATCATCACAACAGATAATCCTAGAAAGGAAAATCCGGCCGATATTATTTGTGATATGGTTCAGGATTACGATCCGATATCTAACTATTGGATTGCTATCGATAGAAGAACAGCAATAGAGATAGCTGTATCTCTTGCTCAGATAGATGATGCTATACTGATTACCGGTAAAGGTCACGAAAAGTACCAGGAATTTTCCCGAGAACGGATATCATTCGATGATTACAAAATAGCACAGCAGGCAATAGCTAAAAGAGTCATGATGGTCAAAACTGCCGAGAATCTATCAGATCAGACAGATATAAATGGTTATTCGCCAGCAACAATTGAAGTATCTATACCATTAGAACTGATGCAAGTTCGTCTTTTGCTTGAGAACAATGATTATCTAGCTGAAGAACTGTCATGGGGCAGGAAGAAAGAGGAGAAGCAATACAGAATAAGCAGAAATCAGAAACGTATAGAAAAGCTTAGAAGCGAAGGCCTGACAATTGACAGAAAATTATTTACGGCAGTATCAACCGATACTCGAACAATAAAAGACAATACTCTTTTCATAGCTCTAAAGGGAAATACATTCAATGGACATGATTATGTAGAATCAGCTCTGGCAAATAGAAGCAATTGGGCAATAGTAGCCCAAGATTTCCCTCCTTACGATAATCCCGACCTGGACAGAAGGATCATCAGAGTAAAAAGTACTATTAAGGCATATGCCACTCTGGCTAAGAAATACCGTAATCTCTTTCATGCCACTCTCATTGCAATCACAGGGAGCAGCGGTAAAACAACAACAAAAGAATACTGCAGCAACATTCTTTCAGTTACCCATAGAGTCCTGAAGAATATAGCCAATGAGAATAATCTACTGGGAGTTGCTAAAACTCTCTTTCGCCTCAGCCCATCGCATGACTATGCGGTGCTCGAAATTGGTTCTAATCAAGTTGGTGAGATCGAACTTTTAGCAGATACCTGCCAGCCTGATATTGGTATGGTTATCAATATCGGCCCCTCACATCTGGAATTCTTTCATGACTTGAATGGAGTCTTCAAGGAGAAATCTGCACTTCTAAAAAGAGATCTGATTCTCCGATTTATTCCGGGTGATGATGATTTCTTCTCACATTTCAATGATCAATATATTAGAGTCAGCCTTGCTGATGACAGTCATCATAATAACAAGCATTACCATGTGGAGATAATTTCCCAAACGCGAGATATGAGTATTTTTAAGATCGAAGGCAATACATATTCAATATCCTCAGGTACCAGGTTCAATGTTCTAAATGCTGCTTTTGCAATTGTCCTGGCAAGAGCAGTAGGTTTGGAAAGTGAATCCATCCAGGCTGGACTGAACAAGCCGCTCGAAATCAGTGATCGAATGGAGATCTTTCGAAGCAAGAATAGAATGATAATTTCAGACTGTTACAATGCAAATCCAGCGGCAATGAAAAATGTTATAGATTACTGGTTTCAAACAGAGCCTTCACTACCGCATGTAGCAATTCTTGGTGATATGCTGGAACTCGGTGAGCAATCTTTTCAATATCACCGGGAGATTGGTGAACATATAAAAATGAAAAGTAGTGAGAAGGGCATCAAGCCCCGTATTATTGCAGTGGGTAGACTGGCAAAGTATTATTTAGCAAATCAAAATGACCGCCAAGTTTTTACCAATGTCGAGGAACTTATCAATTCAGAAATAATTCGCTCAATATCGGATAAGGCGATCGTCCTCATTAAAGGATCGCATGGAATTCATCTAGAAAAGATAAAAGGCAGGTTGTAATGTTCTATCATCTCTTTTCTCCCCTGGTTGAAGCATCGATAATCTTTAACGTATTCCGTTATGTAACGTTTCGTGCTATCGCAGCTTTCGTTACTGCTTTGCTTTTTTCACTATTCATTGGTCCGAAGATGATCCGGATGTTAAAGAAAAGTCGTGTTGTGGAAACAATTAACGAATATGTTCCTGAATCGCATAAAACAAAAAATGGCACTCCAACAATGGGCGGACTGATTATTCTATCTGCACTGCTGCTTTCCGTCCTGCTCTGGAATAATCTTACTAATAACTATGTGTTGATTATGTTGCTGGTCGCTTTCTGGCTTGGTGGAATCGGCTTCATTGATGATTATTTAAAAAATATGCTTAATTATAAAAAGGGACTTATTGCTCGTTACAAGCTAATTGGGCAAATATCGTTGTCAATAATTGTAGTCCTGGCTATTTACTTCGGAACGTCAGACAAACAAGCCTTTACTACGATAGGTGTTCCCTTTTTCAAAGATTTCATGCTACCATTGGGACTCCTCTATTTTCCTTTTGTCATAGTAATGATAGTCGGAACCTCTAATGCAGTTAATATTACTGACGGCCTCGATGGCCTGGCAGGAGGTACTCTGGCAATTGCAGCATTAGCAATGGGTGTTATGGCTTATTTAAAAGGGAATATTAATCATGCAGCTTATTTGCAACTATCATTCATCCAGGAAGCAGGAGAACTATCTGTATTCATTGCAGCAATTATAGGCACTCTACTCGGTTTTCTCTGGTTCAATTCAAAGCCTGCTCAGGTCTTTATGGGTGATATTGGATCGCTTACCCTCGGTGGGTTAATGGCAACTCTAGCTCTTTTACTAAAAGAGGAGATTTTCTTTGCTATTATCAGTGGTGTTTTCGTTCTCGAAGCATTATCAACAATACTGCAACGGTATTACTTCAAGATCACCCGTATAAAATCAGGGACTGGTAAGAGGATATTTCTATGTGCTCCGTTGCACCATCATTTTGAAAAAAAGGGTATTTCAGAAGAGAAGATAGTCGTCCGATTCTGGATTATTGCTACTCTATTTGCAGCTCTCGGTCTTGCAACTATTAAACTACGTTAACTGATGATAAAGGATTAAAATTGATGGTCATTAAAGGGCAAAGATTCGGCATCATGGGATTCGCGAGAAGCGGTATTTCCACAGCTCAGAAAATTCTTGAGTATGGTGGTATTCCGTTTATTAGCGAGATTAAAACTGAGAGTGAGATTCGAGAAGATATTATTACTGGTTTTGGTCTTGAAACCTGGCAGAATCTCAGCCCCTATTGTGAGTTCGGACAACATAGCGACAGATTACTTGAATGTGATACTATAATTGTTAGTCCTGGAATACCTTCTGATCATTTCATCATTCAAAGAGCGGCAGAGCACAACATCAATATCATAAGTGAAATCGAACTCGGTTATCAAATTAAGGATAGAACGAGCAAGATCATTGCCGTTACCGGCTCAAATGGTAAAAGCACGACAGTAAGCCTGATCTATCATATTTTACAAAATGCTGGATACAAAGCTGTACTAGCAGGTAACATAGGAAGTCCTATCACTTCCTATCCGATTGATAAACCTGGTATTGACTATCTGATTCTAGAATTAAGTAGCTTTCAATTAGAATTAACAGATACTTTTCTTCCTGACATCGCGATATTCTTGAATCTTACACCGGATCATCTTGACCGTCATCAGACATTGGATAACTATCTGACGGCCAAGATGAAGATATTTATGAATCAGGACAGCAGGCATAAGGCTGTTCTGAATGCCGATGACACCAGAATAATGTCTTGTTCCGATAGAATTAGTTCGCAAAAAACCTTCTTTGCTTGTCGATGTAATTCTATCACACCGAATTTCACAGAATCAGCCTGTCTCTCTAACAGCAAGATAGTCTGGAATCGTAATGAATCAGGTAACTATGACGAATATGTTTTTGAAACGGATAAATCGCATTTACTGGGATTACATAACAGACAGAACATGATGGCTTCAATTCTTGCTGTAAGCAAGGAAGTCAAAGATAAAAGGCTGATTCAGAATTCTCTTAATACTTTTTTACCATTGCCCCACAGGCTGGAAAGGATTTCTGAGATCAGAGGTATAACATTTATCAACGATTCTAAAGCGACTAATACTGAATCAGTTAAACAAGCTATTACTGCTTTCGATAAACCAATACATCTGATATTAGGGGGATACGATAAGGGTGAAAATTATACCATACTGTTACCTTACCTTAATGAGAGGGTTAAGCGGATCTATTTGATTGGAAATTCCAGAGAGAAGATGGAACTTGCATTTCAGTCATTAAGAGCCAGGATATCTATTCATAGAACTCTCTTCGAAGCGGTAAATAGAGCATACAGGAATGCCGGCAAAGAAGAAGTCGTGCTTCTTTCACCAGCTTGCGCCAGTTACGATATGTACAAAAATTTCGAACAGCGTGGTGAGGCATTTAGAACAATAGTTAAGGAATTGGAAAAAGATGAGAACAGACTATAAAAAGGGAAATAATCGTTACAAGATTGTGAATTTTGATTCGATTATTCTTGTGGCGTACCTGTTACTCTGCTTGCTGGGCCTCTATATGAACCTAAACATTAGTTCAGTTACCGAATCCAATATGATTACCTTTATGAAACAGTTGATCTGGACCTGCATATCACTTTTGGTGATGCTCTATGGGTTTGCTGTTATAGACGTGAAAAAATTACGTCGCTTTATCCCGGTTTTAACTTTCCTTAATATATTTCTACTTATATTGGTATTACTGGTAGGAAGAGAGGCAGGTGGAGCTAAAAGATGGATTACCATTCATGGTATTAACTTTCAGCCAAGTTTGTTTGTCAGAATAATGCTCGTCCTCTACTTTGCTCACTTTCTTGATAAAAAGAAGGAACTGATCCCCCAGACTCTTCCCAAGGGATTTATTAAGCACTTTAAACCCCTAATAGTTATCTCAGTTCTCTCTTTTGCTGTCTTGGTCAAACAAGAGCACTTCAGTACTATTGTAATCTCATCGATAACTCTGTTCTCAATTCTCTGGATATCCAGAATCAAGCTGGTAACTTTGAGTTCGATCATCTTGATACTACTTATTGGTAGCGTTTACATAGTGAACTATGGTTCTCCATTCCGTAAGTCTAGAATGGAAATCTATGCAAAATACTCACTATTCCACCGAGCCGTTAATATCGACGTATCCGAGATAAATGCTGATGATTATCAGATTCGCGAGAGCCTGATTGGAATGTCGCAGGGGAAACTATGGGGAACATCGCCAGTATTTGGACAGACGAAAAACCATTACCTTCCTGAGTCAAAGACCGACTATATATTTAGTGTTATAGGCGAGGAATATGGTTTTTTCGGAGCTTTGTTGGTATTCGCACTCTATTGCATAATATTCTTTAGAGGTTTACTGGCTTCGTGGGGATTAAAGGACTTCTTCCTTAAGATTGCCGGAATTGGGTTAACTCTCAATATCTTCTTCAATGCTTTTGTAAACATTGGTGTTGCTATGTCTGCCCTGCCGTCAACAGGTGTAACCTTACCTTTCATCAGCTATGGTGGGACCTCCCTGATCGCCAATTCACTCAGCATCGGGCTCTTACTCAATATAACAGCAGAGAGGCGGATGTGCTAAGACGTGTTATTGTGACTGCAGGTGGAACTGGTGGGCATATTTTTCCGGCAATAGCCATCGCAGAAGAACTAATCTCTAAAGGAATAGAGGTCCTTTATGTTGGCAATCGCAACAGTATGGAAGAGCGTATTTGCCAGGAGAAAAATCTCTCCTTTGCTCCCATTGATGTACAAAAGCTGTACCGCAGAGTTACTCTTAAACACCTGCTATTTCCTTTCAAGTTTATGAGAAGCTATCTCATGAGTAGGAGGATTATAAAACGTTTTCAACCTGATGCCTCAATTGGGACCGGAGGTTTTGTCAGTGGTCCGGTGATCTTTTATTCTGGAATCAATCATATCCCTGTTTATCTTCAGGAACAGAATAGCTATCCCGGATTGACAACAAGATGGGGCAGCCGCTATGCCCGACAGATTTTCCTCGGATACGAGTCAGCTAAAGAGCTCTTGCCGTCATCTAAATGTATTTACACTGGTAATCCTCTTCAGTTGTCGTTTATTAAGTCAGCTATTCAGAGTCAACACCGGGAGGAGAATAATGATAAAACTCTCCTGGTCATGGGTGGCAGCCAGGGAGCAGAAAGAATAAACAATGCTGTTTTACAGGCTATTACACAGATTATTGATCTTGAGATAAATATACTCTGGCAAACAGGAGAAAGGGATTATAACAGGATTAAAGAGGCATTAAAGGATATACCTGCAGCAGTTGGGAAGGTGGAAATTTTTCCTTTTTCGACGAATATGTCTGCGATCTACAATCGGACCGACTTAGCAATCACCAGAGCGGGAGCACTCTCTTTAGCCGAACTTGAAGTTATGAATATCCCGGCATTGATAATTCCAATAACCAGATCTGAAGGCAACCATCAGCTTCATAACGCCAGAGAGCAAGTAAGGAAAAATGTTGCTGTTCTCATTGAAGAATCAGAACTCACATCTTCAGTTCTGATAAGAAATTTACAAATACTCAGGGACGATCTTAACCGCTACAGGGAGAGATTGGGGAAAAAAGCAAATATCCGAGCTACACAACAGATTATAGAGTACATAATAGCTGATCTCTATGATAAAGAAACCAGAAATATTGAGGTATAGAGTATGCTAGGAAGAACAAAACGGATTCATTTTGTAGGTATCGGTGGAATAGGTATGAGTGGAATAGCTGAATTCCTTCATAACCAGGGTTTTGAAATAACAGGGTCTGATTTACAGAGCACTGAAATAACCGAACATCTATCCCAAAAGGGCATAACAATCAATAAAGGACATGATCCTGAATTGATCAATAATGCAGATGTGGTGGTAAAATCTTCAGCAGTCAGTGATGATAATCCAGAAGTGGCTGTTGCTCTGGCAAAAAAAGTTCCGGTTATCAGACGAGCCGAAATGCTTGCCGAATTGATGCGAATGAGTTACGGAATCGCTATTGCAGGAACACATGGTAAAACGACTACTACCTCAATGGTAGGTTTGATACTTAAAGAGGCTGCTCTTGATCCAACGGTTATAGTTGGTGGTAAAGTGAAGAACTTTGGATCCAGCAACGTTATGGGGTCGGGAAAATACATCGTTGTCGAAGCAGATGAATTTGACAGATCATTCCTATCACTGACACCCATAATTGCTGGTATTACGAATATAGAAGCTGATCATCTCGACTGTTATGAGAATCTCGAAGATATCAAGAATGCTTTTACACAATATGCAAATAGTGTTCCCTTCTTCGGTTGTATCGTCGCTTGTATTGATGATATAGGTGTTCAGTCTGTGATGCCGTTGTTAAATAAGAGAATCATCTCCTACGGGTTCTCCAATCAGGCTGATGTTCGGGCAGATAACATTCAGATGCAAGATTTCGTCTCTGAATTTGATATTTACTATAGAAGTCAGAATCTGGGACGAGTACAGCTTCATCTACCTGGACAACACAACATTCAGAATGCTTTACAGGCGATAGCCATTGCCCTGGAACTGGATATCAGTTTCAATGTTATTAACAAAGCAATTAGTTGTTTTTCGGGAGTGTATAGGCGTTTTGAGTTTAAGGGAAAGATTGGTGATATCCTCCTTTACGATGACTATGCACACCATCCTACAGAGATTATTGCAACTCTGAAAGGTATCAAAGAGAGTAGTGACAGACGTATTGTAGCTGTTTTCCAACCTCATCTATATTCCAGGACAAGGGATTTCAGCGATGATTTTGGCCGCTCCTTCTTTTACTCGGATGTTTTAATCATAACACCGATTTATCCTGCCCGAGAACAAGCTATTCCAGGTATAACAGGTGAATTGCTGGTTAATGCGGCAATCAAAGCCGGACACAAAAATGCTACCTATATCTCTGAAAACGATGAGATCGTTCCCCGGCTTCAGGAACTGATTTCAGATAATGATCTCGTAATCACGATAGGAGCAGGAGATATCTATAAATATGGTGAGATTTTCATGAACCGGCTGAAGGAAGAGGATGATGCAAAGAACTAAGAAGACAAACGCTCCGATTCAACGGAAAAAAAGACGTGGGAACAGCAGGTACATTCTGCTCTTTATTGCAATCTGTTGTCTTGTGGTCTCATTAATGTGGGGATTCCATCACATAATTCAGAAACTCAGTATCTTCAACGTCAGCAGAGTAGTTGTTACTGGTAATATTAATCTCGATGAAGAGTTTTTAAAAGAGATTGCAGTTGAGTTTCTCGGGATCAATTTATACAGTGTACCACTCAAGACAGTTAGCAGTAAATATGATGCTGTAACCAGAATCAAGAAAATAAATGTTCGCAGAGTCTTCCCAAACAGGCTAAGATTGATTGTCCAGGAAAGAGAGAGTTATATGTATTTAAAAACGAGAGAAGGATTGTTAATACCAATTGATGAACAGTATACTGTTTTAGACAGAAAGGAGAGCTACTTGCTGGAAGATTTGCCAATAATTCATACCGATTTTCGCTCCGATGAACTTGCCACCGGGGCAAGAGTTGATGACGATAAAATTACCCTGATTTTTGGTATTCATGAATTGTTTAAAGAGAGTGAATTAGATGAGCACCTCATATCTGAATATTATATGGAGGATGACGATTTACGTGTAATAGAGGTAAATACAGGCAGTGAGATCCGTTTGGGTAATGATGGTTATCCGGATAAAATCAAGAAACTCGCTTTCGTTTGGGAAAATTTCGGATTTGAAAATAAGCAAATTGTAGATCTTAGATTCAAGGATCAAGTTGTAATGCTATCGGAGGGGATAAGATGAGAAGAGATACCATAACAGCAGTAGATTTGGGCACAACGAAGGTTTACGTAATCATAGCCGATCTATTAGAGGATGGCAAAATCGAGATTAGAGGTACGGGAGAATGGATATCATCTGGCCTTGAAAATGGTATTATCAAGGATATTCGTAAAACCTCTGACTCTATTAAGAAAGCAATTGAACTTGCAGAAAAGAACGCTGAAACCAAAGCAATAAACATATTTGTTGGCATTGCTGGAGAGCATATCAAAAGCACTAATGCCATAAGCAGATTATCCATCACCGATCAAATAAGAGGTGAACCGGTTGAGATAACTCCCCAGGATATCGAGAAAGTCATCAAGAATGCTGAAGAACTTGTTATTACACAAGAGGGTGACAAGAGTCAAAAGATAATTCATGCGATACCTCAATACTTCGAAGTCGATAATCAGGATAATATAATCGATCCTGTTGATATGAGTGGCTACATTCTGACCGCTCATGTTCATGTCATTTTAGCCGACATTAATGCCCTCAGGAATGTAAACAAGTGCTTTGAACTGATCGGTTATAAACCTGCTGACATCATCCTGGAACCTATCGCATCCAGTCTGGCAGTCCTGACAGATGATGAAATGTATCTGGGATGTATATTGTTAGATATCGGTGGCGGTACGACAGATATAGCTGCTTTTTATAAGAACAGTATCCGTTATAGTCAGGTCAAGCCACTTGGAGGCAATAACATCACCAATGATATTGCACTCGGTCTCACAACTACCCAGAAATTTGCCGAACGTTTAAAGATCCAGTATGGTGATGTTATAGACAGTGAAATAGATGAAGATAAGATGATCGAGGTAGAAGGTATGGGAGGTAGAGATAGAAAACCACAGAAGATGAAGTATTTTATCAAGATCATCGAAAGCAGGATCAGAGAAATTCTCGAAATTACATACAGCGCTATAACAAGCGTGAAATACAATGACTATATGGCAGCAGGCCTGATTCTTACAGGGGGTACTTCTCTTCTGTCTAACATAGAGTACCTTGCCAGAGAAGTGTTTAACATGGAAGTGAGGATTGGCAGTCCTGACCTTTCGCGTCTGACCAATCCAACTAATCATCTTAAAGATCCACGTTATGCCACTGCAATCGGTTTGTTATACTATGCCGCTGAAGCTAAGATTGAATCACAGGGTGATAAGAAAGTGATCTCTACAACGAGTAGAATGATAGATAGTATCAAGAAACTAATCAAAACGATATATGACAATATAGCTGATTTCTTTTAAAAATCGAATACACAGAGAAGGGAGGAATAATGATAGAATTCGACCAGAGCCCGGGTTATTTTTCTACTACAATTAAAGTTATCGGAGTTGGTGGTGCAGGTGGTAATGCCATCAATACGATGATCGATAATGGGATTGATGGAGTGGAGTTTATTGTCGCCAATACTGATATAATGGACCTGAAAAAATCAAAAGCTAAGATCAAGGTTCAACTTGGTCAGAAAATTACTAAAGGACACGGAACAGGTAATAATCCTGAAATTGGTAAAGAGTCTGCCCTGGAATCAGAAGAGGCAATACGTAAAGCTCTTGATGGTGCCGATATGCTATTCATAGCAGCAGGATTTGGAGGTGGCACTGGGACAGGGGCGGCACCTGTAATTGCACAGATAGCAAAAGAGATGGACATCCTGACTCTCGGAATATTCACCAGCCCCTTCGAGAAAGAGGGTCTAAGAAAAAAGCAAAACTATGAAATAGGACTTGGTAATATCAGAGAGTTTATCGATAGCTATATCATTATTCCCAATGACAAATTGATCAATGTCTGTGCAGATATGTTAATATTCGATGTCTTCAAGAAAGCCGACAGTATCATCTACGATGCGGCAAAAGCCATGTCTGACATAATTAACAGAAGTGGATATATCAATGTCGACTTTGCAGATGTCAAAACTGTTCTCAGTCAGATGGGTTATGCCCTGATGGGTACCGGCATCTGTGAAGAAGAAGATAGAGCCGTAAATGCAGCCAAAATGGCTATATCTAACCCGTTACTCGATGAAATATCACTTAGTGGTTGTAAAGCCATTCTGATGAATATAACTGTCGGCAATGACATGAAATTTACAGAATTTGAAGAGATCATGTCGGTTGTAAACAATGAAACTGGTCCTTCAGCCAATATTATCACCGGCCTCGTAATCGATGAACAGATGACTGGCAAGATATGTGTGACTATTTTCGCTACAGGCCTTGTGAACGGTCAAGAACATAATATTCCTAATTTGATTCATTATAAGAACAGAGACGATTCGAATGAAGAACTGACAGAGATATTCAAAAGAATTGGAACGAATAAGAAGCTAGATATCGATAATCCTGGCACAAATCATTCTCGC
>Ga0334901_1002977_pt1 | contig 13449 bp, 12 predicted proteins | sample GraSluR3_MG_3_FD_207216 | JGI IMG/M metagenome (GOLD analysis project Ga0334901, IMG submission 207216) | Sludge microbial communities from methane-producing bioreactor in Wageningen University, Netherlands - Granular Sludge_15_08-R3 | ecosystem: Engineered > Bioreactor > Anaerobic >...
CCAGGTTGGCGGCTATTTCTGCACCCTTAGGTACGCCTTCAAATTCAATAATACCCGCGGTACTGTTCATCGCCATTCGGTTTTCCGACAGCGTAACTGCCGTGTTAAAGTAATTTTTATCGGCCGGCGCAAATGTATAATCCATTTCAGCGCGATTGCCAAACGGTTGAGGCGAGCTTCCCGTCTTTTGCCCGTTCTGCGCATAGTAAACGCCACTTTCAATGCTGATCCGTTTTCCGGTTTTATACTGAACAGAGATGCCTCCGCTGAGGTTGGCATTTCCGTCGTCGGCTTCCCAGGTCATGTTACTGGCATAGGCCGAACCATGGCTTGCCGAGTAGGAGGAATAGCCCGGAGAAACATTCAGCCCGAACTTCCAGCCGGTATTGTCTTTTTGAAAAGCTGAAAATTGCCGGCTGTTTTCATGAATAACCTTCTGCTCCCACGAAAAAACTTCTTCTGCAGGCGCCGGTTGATTTTTTTCCGTTTTTACAGTAACCTGTTCTGTTCCGGTCACAAGTTTTATTTCATCGGGTTCAATGGGTTTTATAAAATCCAAATTTGCAAGGGCCAGCATTCTGTTTTCTTCAATTGTTTCTGAACCCGATATGTTTTCTTCAGGTTTTTGAGGCGCTGTTTCCTTTTCAGTTACACCGGCCGGCAACCGGTCGGAGTCACCCGTTTGAGAGCTTCGTTGAACATCAACCTTTTCATGCCCGGCATCCGAAGCAGCCAGTTCCCGGACTTGCCGGTTTTCTTCCGGTTGAACCTTTTCGGTTTCAGCCACCCGGGGAAACTGCTTTTCAGTCGATTCGTTAAAATACCAGCCGGCAACAAAGGCGAGCACCAAAAGGGCAGCCACCGCCGACCAACTGTACCAGACCATCCGCTTTCTGCGCTGTTGCCCGGACAAATTTGCCTGAATATTGTCCCAAACAAAGGCAGGCGGTTCTTCCGAGAAACCTTTGAGTTTTTCCCGGAAAATTTTATCCGTAATGTTTAATTCTTCCTTCATCATGCAAAATAATTCGCATTTGTTTCAACGTCATCGTAAAGTTCCAGTACTTTACGTTTTAAAATATCCCTTGCCCGTGCAAGGTTCGATTTCGATGTTCCCACCGAAATTTCCATCTCTTCGCTTATCTCCTGGTGGTTCAACCCTTCCATCACATAAAGGTTGAAAACCATACGGTAGCGCGGCGGTAACTGCTGAATCAGACTCAGCAGGTCTTCCGCTCCGATTTTCGCCAGAATGTCGTCCGAAATTTGCGTCGAATCGTATTGCCCCATATCTTCAACCGGGTACAATACGTGTTGTTTCCTGAACTTGCTCAGCGAAACATTTACCATTATTCTTCTCACCCAGCCTTCAAAAGAACCCTCGTGCCTGAAACTTTTAATGTTTGTAAAAACCTTTATAAAGCCGTCCTGTAAATTATCTTCGGCTTCCGTGCGATCTTTGGCATACCGTAAACATACCCCGAACATTTTCGGAGCTAACATCCGGTAAAGCTTTTCCTGCGCACGCACATTACCCGAGGCACATTCATTTATAATATTTTTCAAATCTTCCAAACCAGGGCTGCAAATGTTCCTTCAAAAGTAAGGATAAATTTGGCTTCACTGCCCGAAAAATATCCTTAACCTGTTTCACATTGCTTTGCTGCAACTCTTTTTTTTGCGGCGAAAACATGGAATAGACAGAGGGAACTAAAAAAAGGTTGCGTGAGATCAAAAAAAAAATTTTAATTTCAATTTTGAATCAACATTATCAAGCCAATTGACGTTGACAGATTCTGCCGTGCCGTGGGCTTGTCAGCGTGCCCTGAGTGCCCGGGATTGACAACGTCAAAAAAAATAAGCATGAAAATATTTAAAAAAATTCTTTCCCCACGCAACCCTTTTTCGCAGGATATCATCTTGATGCTGTAACCAAATTGTAAAACTCAAAAAAATGAATACAATGGAAACTAAATCATTTTTAATTTTATTGGCGGCATTGTTTATGGCCGGATGTAATTTGCCGGGAAACTCAATCGAAGATGACCTGGAAAAAATAAATGTCACGGAAAAAACAGCCCGCCTTATCGAAGCTGAAAACGACTTCGGGTTCGAGCTCTTTCAGCATGTTTTCGAAACCGAAACCGAATATGAAAACATTATGGTTTCGCCGCTGAGTGTGAGCCTGGCATTAGCCATGACTTACAATGGCGCCGACGGCGAAACCAAAACCGCCATGGAAAAAGCACTGAAAGTTTACGGACTAACGCCGGAAGAAATCAATAATTCCTATTTCGACCTGGTAAATGCACTGAAATCGCTCGACAAAAAAGTGTTGCTCGAAATTGCCAACGCCATTTTTTACCGCAATGATTTCGAGGTGGAAAATGAGTTTATCTCGACCAACAACTACTATTACGATGCCGAAGTTTCGGCGCTCGATTTCGATAGGCAGCAGCAGGCACTGGAAACCATTAACGGGTGGGTAGCCGAAAAAACGCACGACAAAATACCGTCTATCCTCAATGAAATTACCCCGCAGCAGGTCATGTTCCTGTTGAACGCCATCTATTTCAAAGGAACGTGGCGACAGGAGTTTAACGAAGAATCGACAAAAAAGCTGCCTTTCTATCTGGAAAACGGTGAATCTGTGGAAACCGAAACCATGCAGCGGCTCGACACCCTGCCCTACATGTCGAACGATTTGTTTAGCGCTGTGGAGCTTTCTTACGGAAAAGGAAATTACAACATGTATGTTTTTCTTCCTGCAAGCGGACAGCGTGTAAATGACATTATCGACAACTTAGGAAAAGAGACCTGGGAAACCTGGATGGAAAGTTTTCAGGTGACGGAAAGGGTCGAAATAAAATTTCCCCGTTTTAAATATGAATACAAAACCAAGTTAAACAATGCGCTGTCGAAAATGGGCATGGGAATTGCTTTTACCGATGCAGCCGATTTTACAGGCATCAATAAAAACGGGGGTTTACTCATTGACTTTGTAAAACATAAAACGTTCATCGAAGTGAACGAAGAAGGCACCGAAGCTGCAGCCGTCACCGCAGTTGGTATGAGGCTGGTATCGATAGGCAACGGGCCGGATACTGTGCCCTTCTACGTCAACCGGCCGTTTTTCTACGCCATCACCGAAAAAAGCACCGGCGCTGTGTTGTTTATGGGAACGGTGAAAAATCCGCAAAAGGGTTAAACTTTGAGAAGCAAGTATCAATACAGTGAAACACAGGACAAAAGAATTCGACAGAATAAAAAGTGAGCCATGAAAACAATTAGTTCAATTTTAGCGGCCTTCCTGATGGTTACATTCGTTTCCTGCCAAAGGGATGATCCGCAGCCGGAAGAAAACGAACCGAAAGTGATCGTTTTGGATGAAAAATCGGCCCAACTGGTGGAAGCTGAAAACGACTTCGGGTTCGAGCTCTTTCAACACGTTTTCGCTTCCGAAACCAAATACGAAAACATTATGGTTTCGCCGCTGAGTGTGAGTCTGGCGCTGGCCATGACTTACAACGGCGCCAACAACGAAACCCAAACCGCCATGGAAAAGACCCTGAAAGTTTACGGATTAACCCCGGAAGACATCAACACTTCGTACAATAATTTGGTAAATGCGCTGAAATCGCTCGACAAAAAAGTGTTGCTCGAAATTGCCAATGCCATTTATTACCGCCATAATTTTGAGGTGGAGAACGAATTTATTTCCACCAATAAAAATTATTACGACGCCGAAGTGTCGGCACTCGATTTCAGTTCGCCCCAGGCATTGGAAACCATAAACGGCTGGGTAGCCGACAAAACCAACGATAAAATTGAAACCATTCTCGACCGGATTGATCCGGACCATGTGATGTTTTTGCTGAATGCCATCTATTTCAAGGGCATCTGGCAAAAAAAATTCGACAAAAAAGAGACAGAGAAACTGCCGTTTTATCTTGAAAACGGGGAAAGTATTCAAACTGAAACAATGCAGCGCCCCGACACACTGCCATACATGTCGAACGACCTGTTCAGCGCCATCGAGCTTTCTTACGGTATTGGAAATTACAACATGTATGTTTTTCTTCCCCGCAACGGACGAACGTTACAGGACATTGTCGATAACCTGAATGCAGAAAACTGGGCAGTCTGGCTGGAAACCTTCGAACCGACCGAACGCGTCGATATCCGGTTTCCCCGCTTCAAATACGAATACGAAATCAAACTGAACGACGTTTTAACGGAGATGGGAATGGGAATAGCGTTTACCGGTGCCGCAGATTTTACCGGAATTAACCGGAACGGCGGACTTTTTATCGACTATGTGAAACATAAATCGTTCATCGAAGTAAACGAGGAAGGAACCGAAGCTGCAGCAGTGACCATTGTGGCCATCCGGGAAACGGCATATGTCGAAGAAGTGCCGTTTCATGTAAACCGGCCTTTTTTGTATGCCATTACCGAAAAAAGCACCGGCGCTGTGTTGTTTATGGGAACGGTGAAAAATCCGGTGTTGAATTAGGCATTAAAGAATAAACAGCAGGATAATAAAAAAAATTCGAAAACATTAAAAATACAGTGAACCATGAAAACAATTATTTTACTGTCGCTGGCATTTATCCTGACTTCCATAAGTTCATGCCGGGAAAATGACCCGGTTGCCAAAAAAAACAAAATCATTAACCTGGATGAAAAGTCGGCGCAACTGGTAGAAGCCGATAATGCGTTCGGGCTGGAACTTTTTCAAACCATTAGAGCAGACAGCGACAAAGAAAACCTGATGATTTCGCCGCTGAGTGTTTCGGTGGCGCTGGCCATGGCCTACAATGGAGCTGACGGCGCAACCAAAACAGAAATGGAGAACGTATTAAAACTGAAAGGACTGACTGTTGAAGAGATAAACGCTTCCTACAAAATGCTCATTGGCGCCCTGCAATCGCTCGATGAAAAAGTGGTTTTTGAAATCGCCAATGCTATTTTTTATGCCGAAGAATTTTCTGTAAAACCGGATTTTCTGTCGGTAAATGAGGATGTTTACGCTGCAAAAGTGGAAAACCTCGATTTCGGTTCGCCCGAAGCCGTGAAAACCATAAACAGCTGGGTGGCTGAAAAAACGAAGGACAAAATTGAAAAAATCATCGAAAAACTCAATCCACTCGACCGGATGGTGCTGCTGAACGCCATCTACTTTTACGGTACCTGGACGAATGAATTCGACAAAGAGGGGACACACGAACTCCCGTTCAAAAAAACGAACGATACAACCCTGGAAATTCCGATGATGACCAAACTCGAAAAGTTACCCTACACATCCAACAACCTGTTTAAAGCTATAAAAATGCCTTACGGAAACGGGCAGTACAACATGGTGGTTTTGCTGCCGGTGGGGGCCAATAACTCACAGGACATCATAGACGAGCTGTCAACACCGAACTGGAAAGCCTGGATGGAAAGTCTTGAGATGACCGACCGGGTTCAGGTTACTATGCCCCGATTTAAATACGCATTTGAAACTTCCCTGAAAAAAGTGTTGAAAACAATGGGCATGGAAAAAGCTTTTATGCCGAAAGAAGCTGATTTTTCGGGGATTTCCGACGAAGATTTATACATCAGCGAAGCCATTCACAAATCGTATATCGACGTGAATGAAACCGGAACCGAAGCAGCAGCTGTTACCGGACTTGTATTTGCCACAACCAGTATCGACCAGAACCCACCCGTCTCTTTTTATGTGGACAGGCCTTTTGTTTATGCCATCACCGAAAATGATACGGGCGCCATCCTGTTTATCGGCGAGGTGAACCACCCGGAATATGATTAGACAGTCACAATTGACGGCGTAAAAATCAATTTTCCGACCGTGTAGAAAAAATAACAGACAACGGAAAACGTTTATACAGCATAGCCATGAGAAAAATAGTTCTGTTTTATATCGCATTTGCAATCATTTGTGCCGGTTGCCAGGAAAAGGAAGAAATTGCTTTTCAGGAAACCGGTGTGGTAGTTGACTTTGCCGGCACCGACCACTGCAGTTTTATTATAGAACTGGACAACGGCAAAAAAATACAGCCGCTTCATTTTCCTGAAGAGTTTGAATTTGTTCAGGGACAACGTGTTTTGGTGGATTACGTAAAACTGCCCAATGTAATTCCAACCTGCGACAAAGGAACTGCCTGCGATATTCTGAATGTGGAAGAACTGAGCTGCGGAGCTCCGATTACCGATTTATACGCCCACAATTACGACAGTTTGGCCAACGATCCGGTTCATATTCATGAAGTTACTGTTAATAACGATTGCCTGTACCTGAAACTTTCGTTCAGCGGTGGTTGCCAAAGCCATAAAATTGAACTGGCGCGGATTCATTCCGACAATCACGATGAAACTGAAATTCCGTTACTCGAAATCAGGCACGACGCGAACGGGGATATGTGTGAAGCGTGGCTGACCCAGGAAGTTCAATTTGATTTAACCACTCTGAAAGAGGACGGAATAACCCAGTTTCAACTGGAAGCTTTGCTGACAAGTGGTGAAACTTTTTCTGAAATTTTTCAAATCGAATAATATTCCCAAACCTCCGGATTTTGCTGCAACAGTTAGTTCTGTGGAAGCCGCCTGATAATTCCCGGGCGGCTTTTTTCTTACCCGAACAGACTGTTTCGAACCAAAAAACAAAACTTTTGTGAGGCGCCGCAGCTCGCTTTTAAGCTGCCGGATTGGTTTGTATGCAGGGTACAAAAAAGAGGCCGCCCCAATCTTTTGAGACAGCCTCGTTTCGAAAAAATATTTTGAGCAGTATTTTACATCATTCCGCCCATTCCGCCCATGCCACCGTGTCCGCCGGCAGGCATTGGCTGTTCTTTTTCTTTTTCTTCCACGATTACAGTTTCGGTTGTAAGCAACATACCTGCAATTGAAGCTGCATTTTCCAATGCAATGCGGGCTACTTTAGCCGGGTCGATTACACCTGTTTCGTAAAGGTTTTCATACTTGTCGGTACGGGCGTTGTAACCAAAGTCATCTTTCCCGTCGCGCACTTTCTGAACAACAACAGCGCCTTCTTTACCGGAGTTTTCAACAATCTGACGCAGCGGTTCTTCAATTGCGCGCTTTACGATTTCAACACCGGTTTGTTCGTCGTCGTTTTCGCCCTTAAGCTCGTTAAGAGCAGGAATAGCGCGTACGTAAGCAACGCCTCCACCCGGAACAATTCCTTCTTCAACAGCTGCACGGGTTGCACTCAACGCGTCGTCAACGCGGTCTTTTTTCTCTTTCATTTCCACTTCTGAAGCAGCGCCCACGTAAATTACTGCAACACCACCTGCCAGCTTAGCCAGACGTTCCTGCAGTTTTTCGCGGTCGTAATCAGAAGTTGTGGTTTCAATCTGTTTTTTAATCTGAGAAACACGTGCCTTAATCGCATCCGGTGCGCCGGAACCGTTTACGATGGTTGTGTTTTCTTTGTCAACGGTAACTTTTTCAGCCTGACCAAGCATCTCTAAAGTGGCTTGCTCCAGTTTCATCCCTTTTTCTTCGGTAATAACTGTACCGCCGGTCAGAACTGCGATATCTTCCAGCATCTCTTTTCTGCGGTCGCCAAATCCGGGAGCTTTTACGGCGCAAACTTTCAGTGACCCGCGCAAACGGTTTACCACCAAAGTTGCCAGTGCTTCGCCATCCACATCTTCCGAAATAATCATCAGCGGACGACCAGCCTGTGCGGTAGCTTCCAGCACAGGAAGCAGGTCTTTCATGGTGCTGATTTTTTTGTCGTGAATCAGGATGTAGGGATTTTCAAGTTCGGCAGCCATTTTTTCGGCGTCGGTTACAAAGTAAGGAGAAATATAACCGCGATCGAACTGCATACCTTCAACAACGTCAACATAAGTATCTGTACCTTTTGATTCTTCGATAGTGATAACACCCTCTTTGTGCACTTTCTGCATGGCTTCTGCAATTAAAGCACCGATTGTTTCGTCGTTGTTGGCAGAAACTTTAGCTACCGATTCAATTTTTTTGTAGTCGTCGCCAATGGTGTGTGCCTGGTCTGCCAGACTGCTAACCACTTTTGCAACGGCTTTGTCGATACCGCGTTTCAAATCCATCGGATTTGCACCGGCAGTAACGTTTTTCAACCCAACAGCAATAATGGATTGAGCCAGAACAGTTGCAGTGGTTGTTCCGTCGCCGGCGTCGTCACCGGTTTTCGAAGCTACTTCTTTTACCATTTGTGCTCCCAGGTTTTCATAAGCATCGGGAAGCTCAACTTCTTTAGCAACTGTTACACCGTCTTTTGTAATTTGAGGTGCGCCAAATTTTTTCTCGATCACTACATTCCGCCCTTTTGGTCCTAATGTAACTTTAACTGCATCAGCTAGTTGATCAACACCTGATTTCAGTTTGTCACGGGCATCAATGTTAAATTTAATCTCTTTTGCCATTTTTATTTACTTTTTTGAATTTTTAATTAAGCAATGTACAACACATCGGTTTGCGACATCAGCAAATAATCTTCTCCGTCGATATGCAACTCGGTCCCGGAGTATTTACCATATGAAACAACGTCACCCGCTTTTACTTCCATGGGTTCGTCTTTTTTGTCTGCACCGACGAGAACTACTGTTCCTTGCTGTGGTTTTTCTTTTGCTGAATCGGGAATAATAATCCCACTCTGTGTTTTTTCTTCGGCTTCCATGGGTTTAACCAGGATTTTTCCTGCCAGAATTTTACCTTTTAGTTCTGCCATTGTTTTCTACGTTTTATAATTAAACAATTATTTTAAAAATCGACACAGTGCCTAAGCACATTTTGTACCAAAGGCAGAAGTGCCTGCATTTTCAGACAGAAAAGGACAAAATTGCATTCAGAAAAAAAGCATGTGTGCTTAAAGCTTCAACAAAACATTGAAAATCAAACCAAAAGCTCAAATGCCAGCAATTCTGACAGGGTGACAGGATTGCCGGAGGAAGCTTGTTATTCAAACCGGTAGTCGAAAATCTGCCGGAACCCGCGAAGGAAATCGGAGGTTTTTAACCGTTTTTTCCCTGAAAGCTGCAAATCGGTAATTTCAAGCCAGCCATTGCCGCAGGCTATATTCAGGTAAGTTTCATCGTCGGAATCGATTGTTCCCGGCTTTGCTTTTTCTTCGGTAATAACAGGTTGGGCAAAAAATATTTTACAGGGGAGTGTACGACCGGTTTCTTTATGCACCAAATTAGCCCATGCTGCCGGATAGGGCGACAGACCGCGAATCAGGTTCCGAACGGTTTCCACATCGTTTGTCCAGTCGATTTTACAGTCTTCCTTAAAAATTTTCGGGGCATTTTTGATTTTTTCTTCCGGAAGAATTTCAGTTTGTGCTATGGGTTTAACGTTTCCTTCGGCCAGCGCATCTACGGTTCTAAGCACCAGACTGGCCCCGGTTACCATCAACAGGTCGTGCAAGTCGCCAACGGTATCGTTATACCCGATTTCAATTTCATCACTAAAAAGGATTTTACCGGTGTCGATTTTATGGTCGAGCAAAAAAGTGGTTACTCCCGTTTTTGTTTCACCGTTAATAATGGCCCAATTGAGCGGCGCCGCCCCGCGATATTGCGGCAACAATGATGCATGAAGATTGAAAGTGCCCAGCCGGGGCATGTTCCATACTTCTTCGGGCAACATTCTGAAAGCCACCACCACCTGCAAATCGGCCTGAAGATTTTTTAATTCTTCCAGAAACTCAGGGTTTTTCAGTTTTTCGGGCTGAAGGACTTTCAAACCCTTCTCAACCGCATATTTTTTAACTGCCGGTTCGGTTAATTTTTTGCCCCTGCCGGCCGGTTTGTCCGGAGCAGTTATTACACCAACCACATTGTAGCCGTTTTCAACCAGCGCTTTTAAACCGGCCACGGCAAAACCCGGGGTTCCCATAAAAACAATCCGAAGCTCTTTTCCAGTCATTAACATCAATTTTAAGCAAAAATAAACATTCGCGGCAATAATAAAGGTTTTTTACCGCTAAACCTGCAAGCTGACGGGACATGACAGCTTACAGGGCAATTACTTCAACCGTGTATTTCCTTTTTGCGCCTTTGGCCAGTACGGACAATGCCGGCAACCATTGGCACAGCAATATCCGCGTTTTTTTAGGTATTCCGCTGTCATTACCCGGTAACCATTTTCGAGATAAAAATCTTTCCCTTCCTCCAGATTGTCGCTAAAACTCAAATCATCATCAAAATAATTCCGGTAATCCATGTTACGCATTTTCAAAACTTACATTACTTTTAACAAACACCAAAAGGAGTAAAAAGATGGGTATTGAACGCGATTATTTGATGCGGCAACTGATGATGCTTTTTGATGTCATTCAGAAAATATTCAATTTCAGGAAGAAAGGACAGAATGAAGAAGCTGAAGAACAGATACGCTATTTTTATAATTTTCTGAAAATAGAAACAAAAATTCAGGAGAAAAGCATTGAAGCGCTCGTCAAATTCCTGGTTTCGGAAAAAAAATTCACGAATAACCATATTGAAATGATTGCGTTTGTTTTAAAGGAACAGGGTGAGTTGGAAGAAGAGGCAGAAAAAAAGCTGGATTTTTTTAGAAAAGCTTACTTTTTGCTGGAAAAGGTTGACCGCGAAAGCACCAGTTTTTCCATGGATCGGCAGATGAAACTTGCCGAGTTGCGGGATTATTTGAATTGAGAGAAATGCATGAAGGCATAAATGCAGGAATGTGTTAAGGATAAAAAAATTCATGAATTTAACCGTTTTGCAATTCATCAAATTGACATTTTATCAATTTCGCAATTTGACAATTTTACAATTTTACAGAAAAAACAATGCCACTCCACCTACTGTAACCACCGCACCCAAAATCTCTTTCCAGTTCACTTTTTCTTTAAAAATAATTACTGCAGGCAGAATGATGAGTACCGGCACAATAGCCATCAGCGTTGCGGCAATGCCTGTTTCGGTATGTTGCACAGCCAAAAGTGAAAAGGAAACACCCAAAAACGGACCAAAAAATGCACCGAGTGTAATTCGTTTCATGGCCGAACCATGTTTGAGTGCTGCCCAAACCCGTGGCCACCGTTTCATAAAAATAAAAAGAATGGCAAACCCGGCAATTCCGGCGAGCACCCTGATTTGCGAAGCGGAGAAAGCATCGTAACTGCCCATCCCTTTTTTACTAAGCACCAATCCGGCTGCCTGCCCCAGCGCTCCGCCAAGTGCAAGCAAAATTCCGGGAACAGAATAACTTGATGTCAACTTTCGCACGATTGAACCGTTCTGCTCAGTTTTTTCCCGTTTCAAAATCACGATAACAATACCAACCATGGTAATGGCCATTCCCAGCCAACTTTTTGGTGTAAGCACCTCTCCCAGCATCAGCCAGCCCACAAACGCTGCAAACGGCGGGGCCAGCGACATCATAAGCATGGAAATGCGTGCGCCAATCACCACAAACGCCTGAAAAAGCAGCAGGTCGCCAATCACAAAACCCACCAGCCCTGAAAGTGCCAGCCACTGCCATTGAAAAAGGGATGCATCGGTGGGGAAAAAAAATCCGCGGGCAATCCAGTTGTAAACTCCAATAAAAAAGAAAGCCATGACCAGCCGGATGAGATTCACCGCCAGCGAGCCCACTTTTTTACCTGCCGACTCAAACGCCATGCTGGTAACCGTCCAGAAAACCGCCGTGAGCAATCCCGCTATTTCACCAAAATAATTTTGCATTTATCAGGGTGCAAATGTAGCATTTCAACCCTGATAAAAACTGAAACAAATAAAAATTGAGGACCTTGTACAAAACAAAATCCTCAATTTCTTCAATGAGTATGCTATTTTTAATCCCAAATTCACAATGCGCGATTAAAAATCACGCCACCCGTTCAACAAAATGCGGCTGCATATTAATCCAGCAGTTCCGAAACGGTTTCACGCAATTCTTCGTCGCGTTTGTTTTTGGCAATGATTTTGCCGTTTTTGTCCACAATTAAACTGGACGGGATGGAATTCACTGCATACATTTGGGCTGCAGCGTTGTTCCAGTAGGCCAAATCGGAAACATGCTCCCAGGTAAGTTTATCATCGTCGATGGCTTTGAGCCAGGCATCGCGATCGCGGTCGAGCGAAACGCCAAACACACTGAAACCCTTTTCTTTGTAATCGTTGTAAACGGCCACAATATTCGGATTTTCCTGGCGGCAGGGACCGCACCAGGCTGCCCAGAAATCGAGCAGGGTGTATTCATTTTTTTTATAAATGTCTGAAAATTTCACCGGATTGCCATCGGGATCGTTCATGGTAAAATCGGGGGCAACCTGTCCCACCGCAACCGTTTTTAGTTTATCGATACGTTCCTTTAGCGCAACAATTGACGGTACTTCGGTCAATTTTGGATCGAGGGCACTCACCAGCTTGTCCAGCTCGTCCACATCCATACCATACTGCACCCGCGACAAAAAATAAGGTGTTGCATAAGAGCCGGGATTATCTCTGATGAAATCGGCCTGAATGGTATTGGTACTTTCGTAAAGTTCTTCCACCTGCTGCATCAATTGCGTGGCTTGTTCTTCATTACCTGCTGCCGCCGCTTCACGAGCCTGCTGATATAAAGCCATATACTCTTCCCCAATTTCCTGAATCCGGCTGTTCACCTGGTTGTATTCATCGTGCGTTTTCGAACCAGTAACTGTAATCAGTTCCAGGTTATCGATATTTCCCGAAACGGTCATCTTCGCGTTTTCGACAAACAATATCGTTTTTGCCCGCTGCCCCATTGCCGATAAATAATGATCTTCGGGCACAGTAACTTCGCCTTTTAAAACGGCGGTTCCGTCCACAATATCTGCTGTATCAACCGGAATCCACTGTGAAGCGCCTCTTTTTTCGAGCAAAATCTGCCCCTCTGCACCATCGAGGTTGACGGTAATTTCGAATCCTTCTTCCTGCCGGCTGCATGCAAATAATGCCACTGCCGCTATAAAAACCAATATTTTCTTCATTTTCTTTTAATTAACCATTATACGAATTATGGCCGAAAGATAGAAAATCATTTTTTAACAACCGAAAAACACAGGACAGCGTGTATAATAAAAAAACTTAATTTTACGCCATGAATCCGGAAAAGAGAATCCATATACTCGTTGTAAACAATGCGGAGCGGGGCATTACAGCATTTACCCGACCGCTGGAAAAAATTGTTTCTGCGGCTGGTTTTACATCTGAAACCATTGAATACGGCGACTGTCCTGAATTCGAATTTGAAAAAGAGGACGGCATTCTGCTATCGGGTTCGCCGCAGGGCGACGATATTGTGAAACACCATTTCCCTTACTTCCAATGGTTGAAATCGTATAAAAAACCTGTTTTAGGGATTTGTGCCGGACATCACATTGCCGGATATCTTTTCGGTTCGGAACTGTTGCGCGGAGAAGAACCCGAATCAGGCGACTTCACG
>Ga0334901_1002983_pt1 | contig 13436 bp, 11 predicted proteins | sample GraSluR3_MG_3_FD_207216 | JGI IMG/M metagenome (GOLD analysis project Ga0334901, IMG submission 207216) | Sludge microbial communities from methane-producing bioreactor in Wageningen University, Netherlands - Granular Sludge_15_08-R3 | ecosystem: Engineered > Bioreactor > Anaerobic >...
CATTAATTACCAGTAATTTATACTTCACAATCAGCCTCAAAACCCCTTTGCCGATTAGCATTTTTTTGTAACGAACCATAATTATTGAAGTATTTCTAATTACATTTACCTTAAAATTATACTGCTATGGAAATAAAGGAATTTGTTCTATCGCTTAAATCGGGCGAAAAGCTATTTGCGTGGTACGCCACTCCGTCGGCATCCCCAAGGGCAGTTATTTGCCTTTGCCATGGCTGGGGCGAGCATTCGCTAAGGTATAAGCATTGGGCCGAGCGATTTACTGCACACAACTATGCATTTCTTACATGGGATCATTTTGGCCATGGCCAATCGGAAGGTAAACGAGGGCATGTGAAAAACTATTCCGTTTTTATGGAAGAAGTGAATTTGGCTATCAACAAGACAAACGAGCTATTTCCTTCTGTACCAACCGTACTTTACGGCCACAGCATGGGAGGAAACATTGCCATTAACTTTGCACTCCGCGAAAGCAACCCTTTCAGGCTGCTTATTGCCACTTCGCCTTGGCTTAAGCTAACCAAAAAAAACCCAGCAATACTCAATTTCGCCGTTAAAGTGCTAAATGTTTTAGCACCGGGGCTAAAGCTCGAAGCACCACTAAACCCCGAAGGGATTTGCCACGATGCCGAAGAGGTGCAACGCTACAAGACCGATCCGCTTAACCATAGCAAAATTACGCCAAGGCTTGTAACCGAAATTGATAAAGCAGGCCTGTTTGCACTAGATAACATTGAAAAACTTGCTAAACCATTCCTGCTGGTCCACGGCGATGCCGATCCAGTTACCTCATTTGAAGCTTCGGCACAGCTAGCATCGAAATGCCAAACCTGTAGCTTTATCCCATTTAAGGATATGTATCACGAGCTACATAACGAGTCAGTTAAAGAGGAGGTGTTTAACATGATTAAAGAATGGCTTAGCGGAAATATTGAATAAGAACTATAGATTATAAACTAAAATTAAAAAAACTATGAAAAAAAAGAGTTTTATATTTATTACACTTCTAATGTTTGTATTAACTGGATTTGGGCAGAAAATTAATTGGGAGACAGATAGGTATTGGGTTGATGCAGGCGTTGGATTCTACCAGTCTCCTAACCACAATAGTGGTTTTGCCATTAACCTAGGCGTTAATCTTATATCTGACAGCACCCTATATAAGTTCAGAGCAATAACGTGCGAAGAGTTTGAACTATTTGGCCCAACCCCCACCGAAAGGTATCTCAGTATGGGACTCATGCTTGGCAAGGGATTTTCAACAAAGTTCCTTCAGATATATTTTTCGGCAGGTCTCGGAATAACTGGGGGTATAATCAGAGGAGATTATCTATATTCTGAACCTAGCGAAGGATTTTTCGATTTAGGGGGAAGACACTACGAAAAAAATAATTTTGTGTCTCCATCATTACCCCTTGAGGTTGACATAATGCTTAAGCCTATCAACACAATGGGCATTGGGCTATCTGCATTTGGAGATCTAAACTTAAAACGACCTATGTATGGTTTTGTTGCTAAGTTTAATTTTGGAAAACTAAGGTAATTTAAATAAAAGAGAGGTTATACTTTATATCCTTTAGTAAAGCCTTACCTCTCTTCTTAGCTGTTTTTTTATGAGTAACTCTTTCCGCACACCTGTTAACATAAATCCGTTCCCTTTTAGCATTGATTACCAAACCCCTACAATGCTTTTAGGCTCTTGCTTTACCGAGAATATTGGAGAGGCAATGCTAACCCGAAAGTTCCCTGCAATGGTTAACCCCTTTGGGGTTATTTACAACCCCATTTCGGTTAGTCTTGTGCTTAAGCGAATTATTGAAGGTAGCCTGTACAAAAATAACGACCTTTTATTTCACAATAATTTATGGCTTAGCCTAAGTCATCACACAAGTTTTTCTTCGGCTAGCCAATCGGGTTGCATTGAAGCTATTAACAACTCTCTCGATTCTGCTCACCAACTCTGGCATAAAACCCAAAGGCTTATCGTTACCTTTGGCACTGCCCGTGTATACTACTACAATAAAACAGGCAAACCAGTGGCAAACTGTCATAAAATTCCTGCAAGGGAGTTTACACATAAGCTACTTAGCGTTAAGGAAATTGTTAATGAATGGTCACTCCTTTTAAGCGAGATTGGAAAAATTAAACCTGAAGTAAAAATTATTCTAACGGTTAGCCCTGTTAGGCATTGGAAAGATGGACCAGAAGGAAACCAGCTGAGCAAAGCCACGCTTATCCTAGCCATAAATAAACTGCTTGAGCTATTCCCAAAAACTGCATTCTACTTCCCATCGTATGAGATTATGATGGACGACCTACGCGACTACCGTTTTTACGCAAACGATATGCTACACCCCTCCGCTTTAGCCATTGAGTATATTTGGGAGAAGTTTAAGCACTCGCTCATTGGGCAATCGGCCCAAAGCACCTTGGCTGAGGTTGAAAAAATAAATCAGGCCATTAACCATAGGCCATTCAACACTCAATCAGATGATTTTAAGGCATTCGTAAATAAAACCCTACGAAAAATTGAGCAGCTAGCTGAACAAAATCCTACTTTAAGCTTTTCCGAAGAGATTGAAACGCTAAATCAATATATTTGTAACTCGCATTAACCAAAAATATCCTAATCCTAATATGGAATACGACATAAACACTGTTCTCATAGCCTTTGGGCTAACGCTTTTTGCCGGATTATCGACCGGAATTGGGAGTGCCATAGCATTTTTTGCAAAGCACACCAATACCAAGTTTTTATCGGTGGCCCTAGGTTTTTCGGCTGGGGTTATGATTTACGTATCGTTTGTTGAGATTTTTTTTAAGGCTAAGGATTCGCTGGTTGAAGCCCTAGGGCTTCATGCTGGATCGTGGTTAACCGTTGGTTCTTTTTTTGGGGGTATTGCGCTTATTGCCATTATCGATAAGCTTATCCCATCGGTTGAAAACCCTCATGAAATAAGACTAGTTGAAGAAGTTGACCAAATACCACAAAACAACAAAAAGCTTATGCGCATGGGCGTTTTTACTGCGCTTGCCATTGCCATACACAACTTCCCCGAGGGGTTGGCAACTTTTACCGCAGCCCTAACCGATCCTAGCCTAGGTATTGCCATTGCCGTTGCCATTGCCATACACAATATCCCAGAGGGTATTGCAGTATCGGTACCCATAGTTTACGCAACTGGCAATAAGAAAAAAGCTTTCACCCTTTCGTTCCTTTCAGGTTTGGCCGAACCCATTGGGGCTTTGGTTGGTTACCTAATACTTATGCCCTTTTTAACCGACCTCACTTTTGGGATTCTGTTTGCCGGTGTAGCCGGCATTATGGTATTTATTTCAATTGACGAACTTTTACCTGCTGCCCGCGAGTACGGCGAACACCACCTCTCTATTTATGGGCTTATTGCAGGCATGGCAGTTATGTCGGTTAGCTTGCTAATGTTTATTTAAGCCCGCGAGGAATAAGGGGGCAAACCTTTTTCTGCTGTTTACTTCAAACATTTGTTTGTAATTGTATTTAAAAAGTATGATTATCCGCAAACACACCTAAAGGCAAAACTAAATGTGTAACGTCATTGCGAGGAGCGTTTTTTGCAACGAAGCAACCGAAGCGAAGCGGAGTTCGACGTAGTCAATCTTTTGTTATTCAAACCAATAGAGATTAACTGCGCTGAGCTCGCAAAAAACGCTCGGTTGCTTCAATCCTCAAAGTATTAGGATTTGACTTCGTCGAGCACTTCGTGGTTCGCAATGACGCTAAGGCTTTAGGTGTGTTTGCGGATAATCATTTACTAAAAAACAAGCCGCAGAGCTATTAAACTGTGCGGCTTGAAAAATAGTATAAGCACTTATGCTATTGGCAGCGCTCACCGAAAAGATCAGCATCCCAAAGATAACGTAGGTAAAGCTGATAGGTTGAGTTATACTTGCTTAGCACGGCAATAAATGTTCCGTTACCGGGAGGTAGGGTTGCATCAGCAAATTCGGCGTAGTTGCTAGTCCTTACAACTATTTGATTGTTGGAACAATCCTTTAGCGTACGGTTAGTTGTTGAACCCTCGTTTGCAAATGTTTGCCCGAGTTGAGAACTGATAAATTCAACATTATCTAGCCTGATAAGCGACCCAATATGTTCGTCGGTTATCTCATCAATAGTAAGCAGGGTTGGAACAACCTCAAGTTCGGTTTCAGAAATCTCAATATGTGCACCTATTTGACTGGAATTGATAAATCCAACGTTGCCATTGTAAAGCCCACCAATTTGTACCTGACCACCATATGCGCCAATATAAAGGCCATTTAACCTCACCCTTATTTTAGTACCAACAGGATACTCCTCGTTTAAATCATCCTGGTCAATCTTTACTTCAATGCCCGATGTTCCATCGTTAATCACAAGCATCTTATAGTAGTTACCCGACTCATCATCGGAAATAACTACGCCCTCAACGTAAATATCATCGGTAATTTGGGCAGTGCTACCTGTGTACAAATCTTTGCAATCGGCAATTGTTATACGCGAATACCCTTCGAACATATCCCAACGGGTTTGGTTAAAAACTACCTCATCGGTACTTCGGATAAGAAGCTGTAGTTCATCATCGTAGCGCGAAGCAATGGCAATAATGGAGCCCATTCCATCTGGTACATTGGTATCGGCAAACTTTGCATAACCACTTGTTCTAACTTTAGCTCTATTATAATTCTCATCCTGAAGGGTAAGCTCGCCATACTCGAGATTTTCGGAATCGGCATAGGTTTTAGAAATATCCGACACCACAAACTGAACATTCTCGAGCTTAATAAGCTGTGCTGTGTAGTCTAAAACTGCTTTTAATTCGGGGATAGTAACAAGCTTTGGCTCTACCTCTTTTCCCACTGCACGCTTTACCACATTCTTATCAACGTGAACCGAATCAATCTGAAAAAGCTTACGATAGCGCTTTAGCGTAGTGCCTTTTAGGTTAATATAGATGGAATCGCCTTGGTAAAGTCCACCTGAAGATTGCAGCCTAGCAACCGCACCCGAATTGGCATCCTGAATAAAAACCTCCTTGTAAAGGTTACCCGACTTATCGTCCATTGCAACAACAGCAACTACCGATGTGTCGCCAGTAAACCTGTGCACATTGCCCGGAGGGCAAAAATCTTGTAAATCTTGAATCGTCATTACATGCCCTAGGGGTATCTCATATTTTTTGGGAGGCTCAAAATCTTGCTTAACGCAACCACCAAGTCCAACAAAAAGCCCCAGTGTAAATAAAACGGCTAGTATTATTCTTATTCTGTTCATAACTTCAAATTTTCGGGTTGTTAAAATCTTTCGCCATCGAGTTCAACCTCGCTAAGCTTACGTATAACCAGCTGTCGCGTTGCGCCAAACTGTGTTGCTATTGCGGTTATCGATCCGCTTCCCTGAGCAACAGTAGTTCCTGCAAAGCTGGCATAACCACTAGTTCTTACAATTATCTCGTTCCCCTCGCTATCTTCAAGTGTCCTGTTTTCGTCCTCTTGATTTATGGCATCAGCATAGGTTTCACTTAAATGAGCGGATTTAAACTGAACATTCTCAATTTTTACGAGCTTTGATTGGTACTCGGTTGGGAAACCCGCATCCAAAAGTTCGGGAATTGTAACCGTTATTGGCTCCATATGGTATCCGGAACCGCGAACTACAACACTTGTAACGTCGAGTCCATCAACTTGAAACTGCTTATTGAAGTATCCTAATGTGGTCCCTTTCAGGTTAACCCTAAGCGAATCGCCCTCAAGCACACGGCTCGATGCGCTTAGTCGGAGTTCAACAGCCTGCTCGTTATCTTGTATATAAAGCTTTTTGTAGATGTTACCAGAGGTTTCGTCCATGGTTACTACGCCAAAAACGATGCTGTCGCCTACAAAAGTATACCTCCATCCGCTGGGACAGATTTCACGGAGATCGCTTATGGTGACAATAGTGTTCTCGTCAATGGATTTTACTGGTGGAGAGTCTGGCTCCATATCTTCGCACCCAAAGCTTAGCAGGGCAAAAATAGCCGAGATAAGCAGAATTATATATTTATTTTTCGTATTCATCTGTAATAATATTTTTCGCATTAAAAGCTAAAGCTAACATTTAAGAAATAGTTGGCTCCGTACATGTATGCATACTTTGGAGGGAAACGGTCAATATCGCGGGTATCGTACCTAAGCTGCTCAAATGCAATTACCGTTAGCTCCTTGTTGTTTAACGCATTGCTAACGCTAAGGTTTGCCCTGATATAGTATTTGCTGGCTATTCGCCACGATTTACCAATAAAAAAGTCGAGTGTATACCCATCGTTAAGCTTTTGCTGCTCGAGCAGCTGCTCCCACTGCGGATCCGATTCAACTAGGCCATCTAAAGCCTCTTCGGTTCTGCGGTCGGGGTTTGCATCGATATAGGTTTTACCAAAGTAGTTGAAGTTTGCACCCGCAAACCAGTACTTAGGCGAATTGTAGCGAACACCAACTGAACCAGCCATCTGCGGAAACCCTCCAATAAGGAAGTTCTTAAAGTAAACCGTTCTGTTTTCGGCAAGAAGTTCGAAGTTGTTATCGCGAGCTATGGTAACATTTGGGCGTGAGTTATACGTGTAGTGACCCCAAGCACCAACAGCGTTAACTGTCCAGTCGGGGGTTACGTTTACCTCAATACCCAGTTCAGCACCAAGGTTACGAGTATCAACATCGGTCATAATGTAGTTAATGAATGTTCGGTAGCCTTCATGGTAAAAGCTACGGTTCCATGTTTGATCCATATTTTCGGAGTAGTAAACCGTTAAGCGTGATTTTACCATGGGTGCACGAACAATGTAGCTGAGGTCGGTGGCAAAAATTTTCTCGCTGGTAAGGCCATCAACAACGTGGTCGCGCACGCGCGATGAGATATACGAATCGCGGAAGTATGGCGAGCGCGTTTGGTATCCGGCATTAAAATCGATGTAATGCCTTCCTGTAATTTTATAGGTAGCACCTCCTTTTACACCGTAGTTGTAAAATTTCTGCTTTTCCGAATCGCCAAACGAGTTATCGGGGAAACGGCCATTTTGCATATGTCCGGTACGCCAAAACATAGTGTGAGAATGATTCGCTGCTATAAAAAAGTCAACCTTAGAGTAAGTAAACTCTGATTGAAAGAATAATTCATACTTGTTGATGTTTGCCGTAAAATCGTATCCAAACCTATCGCCTACCTGAACCAAGCGGTTAGGATTATTCAAATCGTTTTGGTAAAAATCCTCTTCGGCAAAATCGCGCTCAGCAAACTGGTCAACATCAACCCACCAGTCGCCTCCCAAAAGGTCGTTTACCTCCTTAAACTGAAAACCTTTGAAAATTGAAGCGTTAAACCCTCGTGTAATAATAATATTAGGAGTTGGTTCACTTCTCATAACTGTATTAAACGACCATTGGCTATGATCGTTACGCCGCTCTTCAACAATATACTTTGAGCGATTGCCAACAATGCCATTGGGAGCAGCATAAAGATTTTTGTAGTTAGCCTGATAGAACGAATCCCAATCGAGCTGCCTAAACTCAGAGCTATTCTGCCAAAGATCGGTAAGGTAGTTGTACATGTACTGATCGTCGTTTTCCCAGTAGCTAGGTAGGTACCTGTAATAATCGGGACGAGGATCGGCAGCATCGTACCAGTTTAGCGCAGTGTTGCCACCTCTGCCAAACGAATATGCAACACTTGTATTTACTGTTGTTTTTCCAAAAGTTCCGAAATGGGTAAGCAAAATCATAGGTTTATGGTAATTATTTACCCTTGCGTTACGTACTTCGCCACCTTGGTATCCCCAGTTGGGGTTGTAGTACTGGTTTCCGGTTAGGTCGTATGCTTCCTGAACCGAAAGTCCTGATCGACCGCTTTGCATGGGCGAACCAAACACTGTAAAGCCAAAGCTGTGGTTTTCGTTAAACTTACGCTCAGCCGAGAAGAAATATGCATATGCATCGTAAAACGTACCCTCTGAGTATCCCTCTTGAGCCCATCGACGCGAGCCAGAGATGGTCATTGCCCATTTATCGTCAACCATTCCTGTTGAATGGATAAACATTACCCTGTTGCGGTAGCTACGGTTTGCCGATGAGTAGGTTATACGCGTATCGGGCCTATATTGCGAAGCCCTAACCTCAATATTGTTAACACCAGCAAAACCACCAAAAGCATATTCTGATGGAGCCAAACCTATTGAGTTTACCGTATTACGCATGGCATCGTTTAGGCCACCCCAGGTTGAGTAGAATGCCCGACCAGTTTCAGGATCGTTAACGGTAACGCCGTTGATTAGTACGGATGAATTTTCCGACTCGTATCCGCGAACCCTAAACCGAGCAGCACCAAAGGTGTATCCGGCAGTTGATAAAAATATATCACGTGATCCCTGAAGTAATCCTGAGATATCGTGAGCCTCTTCGTCGCTCTCAAAATCGGCTGCAGAGAGCGTAATTACAGGAACAAACTCTTCGTCTGTTGCAACTGTAGTCGTGTCTGTCTGTCCACTGGCTAAAGTAGCCGTGAAAAGAAACAGAAAAACTAATCCTTGAATTTTTCTCATAAATACTACAAATAGTGTTAATTACTCCTAAACCCTTACAAAAATGGGAACCTCAAAAATAGATATTATTGTTGATAAAGCACTAGAATAATAAAAATATCTTATCTTTATAACCCCCTAAACCCAACCTAATAGTATTTATCTTTCTGATTACTAAATATTTTTACAAAACGCTGGCATGCGATTTGTTTTGTCAACCGAAAAAATTCCCAAAAATTATGCGTAACAGTAGAACACCTTTTGTGAAATTAATCACTCTTACACTTTTTACCATCATCCCTCTAATTGGTTTTAGCCAAAAAGAGAAACAGTATAAAGTGGTTAACATTGCTTTCTATAACCTAGAGAATTTATTCGACACCATTGATACTCCCGATGTAAACGACTTTGAGTTTACTCCCGAAGGGCCCAACAAGTGGAATTCGAAGAAATACTACGAGAAGCTCGAAAACATGGCACGAGTTATCTCAAAAATTGGTACCGATGTAACCCCCCATGGGCCAGCAGTTATTGGCGTTTCCGAGATTGAGAACAGTACCGTACTTGTGGATTTAGCCAAGCAAGAAGCCATAGCAGACAGAAATTACCAAGTTGTACACATTGACGGACCCGACAAAAGAGGTGTTGATGTGGCCCTGCTTTACCAACCCGAGTATTTTGAGTTAACAAACAAAATTAGCCACAGGCTAACCATTGAAGGAAGAGAAGACTTTTTTACACGTGACCAGCTAATGGTTTCGGGTATGCTCGATGGAGAGGAGTTTCACTTTATTGTTGGCCACTGGCCATCACGCAGAGGCGGCGAAAGTCGAAGTCGTCCGCTACGAAACGCCGCAGGAGACCTTGGAAGGCATATTATCGACTCCATTTTGAACGTTAACCCCAATGCCAAAATTGTTTACATGGGCGACCTAAACGACAACCCCGATAATGCGAGTGTTTTGAAGCACTTACAAGCAAAACCCGATTTGGATAAAGTAAGCGAAGGTGAACTATTTAACCCCTTTTTCGACTTTTACAAAATGGGGATTGGCTCATCGGCATGGCGCGACACGTGGAGTTTGTTTGATATGGTTATACCTAACCACAACCTTTTAAAGAAGGATTTCTCAACCTACCAATACTACAAGGCTAGCGTATTTAACAAGCCATTTTTACAGCAAAAATCGGGAAGGTTTAAGGGTTATCCCTATCGTACATATGCTGGTGGACAATACCTTGGAGGTTACTCCGACCACTTTCCAACATATATTCTGTTAATTAAAGAGATTGAGTAATACTTTGCCTACAGGCAGTAAAAAAGCGAAGCGAACTATTATGTATCGCTTCGCTTTTTTTATTGGCAAAATACCTTATTATAAATCATTCTTGGCTGCCCAATCAATGGCCTTAGCCAAATCGGCTGGTGTGTCAATGGCAATAGTTTCAATGTTAGTAACCTCAGCGTAAATGGTGTAACCATTCTCGAGCCACCGTAGCTGCTCCAACGATTCTAGCTTTTCTAAAGTTGATTGCTCCAGCTTGCTAATACTCCTCAGCACTTCGCTTCGATATGCGTACAAACCAAGATGCTTAAAGTAGGTATGCTCTTGCGCCCATTTGTTCATCTCAATTCCACGAATGTGAGGCACTACCGATCGGCTAAAGTATAAGGTCTTACCCTGGTTGCTAACAACTACCTTAGGTTTATTCGGATTAAAAATATCCTCATTAGTGCCAAAGGGCTTTATAAGTGTTGCAATATCAACATTATGGTTGGTAAACGGTTTTAAGAGCAACGAAAGGTGTTCGGGGTGAACAAAGGGCTCATCGCCCTGAAGATTAACAACTATATCAAAAGTTAAGTTTACCTGCTCTTCAATTTTAGAGAGCGCTTCGGCACACCTATCGGTTCCGCTCTTATGCTCGGGTGAGGTAATAACCCACTTCCCCCCAAATTCGGCTACTGCATTAGCAATTCTTTCGTCGTCGGTGGCAATGCACACATGCTCAAAAGCCTTAACTGCCCTATCGTAAACCCACCTAACCATTGGTTTACCTTGAATTTCGGCTAGAGGTTTACCCGGAAAACGGGTTGATGCATAACGTGCAGGAATTATACAAAGTGTGCGCATAAAGTAATCGGCTTTTTTGATTTTGCTACTAAAGTAAAGGTAAAGGTTTTGGCTGGAAACTAATTGCCATGCAGCCAAAAAATTTGAACGAGCATCCCTTAAACTTCACAAATATACGCATACGCTAAATTATCCACTGCTCGCCATATGGTAAAATTGTCAGTTTGCTAAATACTACCCAAGTAAATGCAACGGTTAAATTATTTTAATTGTTATTGGTGTAAAAGGTTTTAATATGTAATTTTGTCAGTACTAATTAACCCATTGGTATGTCAGCAGATATTCAAAGGATAAAGCAACGATTTGAGATAATTGGAAACTCGCAAGGGCTAAATAGGGCAATTGACATTGGCCTACAGGTTGCCCCAACCGATTTATCGGTACTTATTACGGGCGAAAGCGGTACGGGTAAAGAAGTTTTTCCGCAGATTATTCACTCGTTTAGCACTCGCAAACACGGTACTTACATTGCTGTAAACTGCGGGGCCATACCCGAAGGAACTATTGACTCGGAACTTTTTGGACACGAGAAAGGATCGTTTACTGGCGCTATGGACAGCCGACAGGGCTACTTTGAAGTGGCCGATGGAGGTACCATTTTTCTCGATGAGGTTGCTGAGCTACCCCTCTCTACCCAAGTTCGTTTGTTACGGGTTTTGGAAACGGGTGAGTTTTTGCGCGTTGGCTCATCAAAAGTAAAAAAAACCAATGTTAGGGTAATTGCAGCTACCAACATTAACCTTATAGAAGCAATACAGAACGGACGATTCCGCGAGGATTTATACTACAGGCTTAACACTGTTCCCATAAATATGCCTCCCTTGCGCGAGCGAAATGAGGATATCCCCTTGCTGTTCCGTAAGTTTGCATCCGACTTTGCCGAAAAGTACCGAATGCCACCCGTTACCCTCGATGATGATGCGCGCCGAATGCTTGTTAGCTATAAATGGCCGGGTAATGTAAGGCAGCTAAAAAACGTAACCGAACAAATTTCGGTAATTGAAGAGTCGAGGCTAATATCGGCTGATAAGCTGCTTAACTACCTGCCCGATTACAATCCAAACAAGCTGCCAGCCCTAATTACCAATAAAAATGCTGGTGTATCTGAGCCGTCGTTTGCCAATGAACGCGAAATTCTTTACAAAATCCTGTTCGACATGCGCAACGATGTAAACGACCTTAAAAAGCTTGTGCTCGATATGCTGCAAAGTGGCAATACAAATGCCGACGTACATTCGGAAAATGCCAGCATCATTAAAAACCTATACAAAGACGGTATTCCTTTTGTTGAAACCTCCAAGCCTAGCGGCTACGAGCAAAAAGGCTTCAACCAGGATCACCCCGACATACAGGACACTGAAGAAATTGTAGAGGAGTCGCTTTCGCTTGTTGACAAGGAGGTTGAGATGATTAAGAAAGCCCTTGAAAAGTATAATGGCAAACGCCGTCAGGCTGCAAAAGAGCTAGGCATATCGGAGCGTACGCTTTACCGTAAAATTAAAGAGCATAACATTGACTAGCATGAATTTTAAATACGCATATAAGCTATCAGCAAAAAGAAGAAGCCTACTAGGCATTGTGGTTATTTTCGTGCTTCTGCTGATGAACTCATGCAAAATTAACTACTCCTTTACCGGAGCATCCATTTCGCCCGATGTAAAAACGGTTAGCGTTGGTCATTTCCAAAACCTAGCCCCACTGGTTAACCCAACCCTAAGCAACTTGCTTTCCGAAGAGCTTAGAAACAGATTTGTTACACAAACCAGCCTAAATGTTGTACCTTCGTTTGGCCATTTAAACTTCACGGGCGAAATTCGCAACTATGAGATTAGGCCAGTTGCCATTCAGGGAAACGAAATTGCTGCGCAAAACAGGCTAACCATTTCGGTTAGGGTAAAATTTGAGAACTCAATTGACCCAACCCAGAATTACGACAAAAACTTTAGCCATTACGAAGATTTTAGCAGCAATCAGCAGCTTTCGCAAGTTGAGCAGCAGCTGGTAACCCTAATAGTTGAAAAGCTTGTAGAAGACATTTTTAATAACGCGGTAGCAAACTGGTAGAAATGGAAAAAGAACAGTTTTATAAAATAGTTGAAAACCCCGAGCTAATTGACGAGAATACCATTAAACAGCTACGAGTTCTCGTTAATCAGTATCCATACTTCTACCCTGCTCGTGTACTGGAGCTAATTGGCCTTAAGCAAGCTAATTCGGCCGAATACCATAAAAAGCTTAAGGAAACCGCTGCCCTTTCGCCTAATCGCTATAATCTGTACCTTACGCTTAACCCTGCCCCGGCAAGTATAGCAATTGAGAATGCACAAAGCGATGCAAAGAATGAGGTTGTTAACATTCAGGAGCCTAAGGGTGAAGAACAAGTGGCTGAAACCACATTCCAACTCGATGATTCGGCCAGCATTACATCACCTGCCGATATTTCTGAGGAAGATTCATCTCCCACAATACAAAGTGAAGAGACCAACAACGAGCTACTCGAATTAGGCGACCCATCAGAGCCACGACACCACAAAACCGATGAGGAAGCCTACCTCGACCCACAGCTATACACGCTAGAAATACCAAACGATTACCTTGAAGAGGATTCGCTCTCGGCCTCAAACTTTGGCCGCTTTAACCGCGAAGACACCACAAGAGTTAAGGAGCCTAGCAAGCAACCTAACAAGGAGGATAAGCAAGAAGAGCAACTTGATAAACA
>Ga0334901_1002984_pt1 | contig 13432 bp, 13 predicted proteins | sample GraSluR3_MG_3_FD_207216 | JGI IMG/M metagenome (GOLD analysis project Ga0334901, IMG submission 207216) | Sludge microbial communities from methane-producing bioreactor in Wageningen University, Netherlands - Granular Sludge_15_08-R3 | ecosystem: Engineered > Bioreactor > Anaerobic >...
TCCCAGCCTCTGTAGGAGTTTCTGCATGGCTATCTGGGAATGGATGCAGTCACCATCCGGTCCAACATGTCCTATGACGATTGCAACCGAACGGCTCTTGATCTCTTCGATGATGGCGGGAGGCACTTCGGGATAGACAAACATATTCGTATCTCCGATTACGCAGTCTCTGCAGAGTCCACTTCGAGCTCTGGGAGTTTTGCCTTTTCCACCGTTTCGCGGTTCACCACGACTCGTTTGACCCCTTTTCGTGAAGGAATGTCATACATGACCTCAATCATTATGTTCTCGACGATCGATCTGAGTCCTCTCGCACCAGTTTTCTGGCTGATCGATTTTTCGGCAATTGCCTCGATTGCTTCGTCCTTGAATTCGAGGTCAACCTTATCGATCTTGAGGGAAGCCGCATACTGTCTGATGATGGAGTTCTTCGGCTCGGTGATGATTCGCATGAGATCGTCTTTTGTCAGATGATTCAATGCAACATGGATGGGCAGTCTGCCAATGAACTCCGGGATCAATCCGAATTTGACCAGATCGTCGGGATGGAGTTGTTTGAATAGATCAACGTTGTCTTTCTCCTGGCTTCCGATGATATTGGCACCGAATCCCATCTGATGGGCTGAGACTCGCTTCTCAATGACTTTGTCCAAGCCGACGAAGGCTCCACCACAGATAAACAGAATGTTGCGGGTGTTTATCTTCAGCATCTCCTGGTTGGGATGTTTTCGACCTCCCTGCGGGGGGACGCTTGCATCGGTTCCTTCGATTATCTTGAGTAGCGCCTGCTGTACGCCTTCACCAGAGACATCCCGTGTGATAGATACGTTTTCACTCTTCTTGGCGACCTTGTCGATCTCATCTATGAACACGATTCCGTGTTCGGCAGCTGTGATGTCATCGTTCGCATTCTGGATTAGTTTGAGAAGAATGTTCTCAACATCCTCTCCTACGTATCCCGCTTCGGTGAGCGTGGTCGCGTCTGCTATGGCGAATGGTACTTGCAGCTTCTGTGCAAGGGTCTTCGCCAGAAGCGTCTTTCCTGTTCCTGTCGGTCCGATCAGCAGTATGTTCGACTTGTCCATCTCCAACCCGTCGGCTTTGAATTGTTCCTGATACTTGACCCGTTTGTAGTGGTTGTATACAGCAACGGAGAGAACTTTTTTTGCTACATCCTGTCCGATGACATAATCGTTCAGATAATCATGAATCTCTTTCGGGGTGGGTATCTCTCCGAGAAAATCATCTGGTACGGCTGTGTGGCTCGGGTCTGCCTTGAGGATATCATTGCAGGTATGTATGCAATCCTCACAGATGGCGACTCCTGGGCCATCGATGAGTCGTTTCACTTCCTTGGAACTCCGTCCGCAGAATGAACAGACTTTACTGTTGCGTGCCATATTCAACTCCTAATCATTATCTCGTCAGCAAGACCGTACGATACTGCCTCTTCGGCGGTGAAAAAGAAATCACGCTCTATGTCCGAGGCAATGGTTTCAAGGCTCTTCCCGGTATGAGTTGCAAAGTATTCGATACTAAGTTTCTTTATCCTCAACAACTCTTTTGCATGGATAGAAATGTCTGAAACCTGTCCATTAACACCTCCCCATGGTTGGTGTATCATCACTCGTGCAGAGGGGAGAATGTACCGTTTGCCCGCTGTTCCGGCTGCAAGAAGCAGTGCACCCATTGAGGCTGCTTGTCCGAGGCAGATGGTTTGGACATCACATTTTATATACTGCATGGTGTCGTAGATCGCAAGTCCGGCAGTTACACTCCCTCCCGGACTGTTTATGTAGAGACTGATATCCTTGGTTGGATCTTCAGACTCAAGGAAAAGCAGCTGTGCGACAATCACATTTGCAGATGCTGCATTTACTTCCTCTCCGAGAATGATGATTCGATCCCGCAAGAGACGGGAAAAAATATCGAATGAACGTTCCCCGACACCGGAATGCTCGATTACTACCGGGACAAGCGATGATCGGGGTTCAGTGTACTGGTCTACCATGTATCCTCCGTTTGGGTTTCTCAATCAGTGCTGATGCTCTTGCATGAATGTATCGTATGCAATGGCATCACCCTCGGTGAACGTGTTGTTCTCCAATAGGAAATCACCGGTCTTCTTGATTTTCATATCGTCTTCGATAATAGTTTTGTAGTAGGATCTGGTGTTCTCGTCAGTTCCCTCGGGAAGCTGCGTATTGACCTCTTCCTCGAGCTCTTTCTCTTCTAGGGTGAAGCCCTCTTTCTCCTTGATCTTCTCCATGAGCAATTGCACGCGGATGTTCTTCTCGGCTGGCTCTCTCCAGGTTGCGGTGAAGTCATCCTTCGTCTGTCCCTGGAATTCAAGGAACTTGAGAATCTGATCTTCCGGCATGCCGGACTGGCTTACGAATCTCCTCCATGAGGAGTCCACCTCCATCTCGATCATCGACTGGGGAACGGCGATAGTGACCTGTTCGAGAATCTTGTCCACAACATGTTGGAGTTTTGTCTCCTTCAAGTGGCTCTCGAGACTCTTTTCGAGCTTCTCTTTGGTTGCCGAGAGGAGATCGGATACACTCTTGTAGTCCTCGCTCACATCTTGGGCGAACTCATCGTCGAGTTCAGGGACATCTCTGACCTTAACCTGCTTAAGTTCTACTTTAAGCGTTATGGTCTTTCCTGCATACTCGGGGTATTCGCTATCTTCAGGGAAGCTCTTCTCGATCGATTTAACATCACCTTTCTTCATGCCGAGTACGTCGTCATCGATCTTGTAGAAGTTGGTTCCACTACCCACGGTGAACACGAAGTCCTTGTGGTCGGTACCGGCTACTTCTTTACCATCGGAATCGATTTCCACATAGTCAACGGTAATGATATCATCCTTCTCGACAGCCTTGTCCTTTTCGATGACGAGTGCGTTCTGGTCACGGAGTTTCTCGATCTCTTTACTCACTTCGTCGTCGGTCACCTCGACTTTCGGGACCTCGACAGAAATACCGGTATATGTCGGCAGTTCAAACTGCGGCATGATGTCGTACGTGATGGAGAACTGCAGATCCTTATCGATGTCCGTTGAGATATTATCTTCATCTACCAAGTTCGGAGAGCTATAGGGTAGGGGCTTGTATTTATCCTCGACCTGCTTCAATGCCTCTTGTACGGCATCGTCTATGAGGGTATATACACTCTCTTCTCGCATGGCAGGACCGAACTTCTGTTCCAACACGGAGGCCGGGGCCTTCCCCTTGCGAAAGCCGGGAATCTGCAGACTCTTCGTATATTTCTGCAAAACCTTGGTGTACGAATCCGCCAATGCCTCCTGCTTGACCGTGATGGCAAGCTCTACGGCTGATTTCTCAAGCTCTTTGACTGTCTGTTCAGCTATCATCCTATTTCTTTCCTCTTTACAAATGGTTTATCTATAGTAAGCATGACTGAGCCTCTCGGCAAGGTCAATGCGGTATAACCTGCACAATCATAACAAATACCGAATAAAAAAGCGACCCGGTAATCCGGGTCGCTTACAAGAGCGAGAGACGGGATTTGAACCCGCGACATCCACCTTGGCAAGGTGGAGCTCTACCACTGAGCTACTCTCGCAAACTGCTGCCACATCTTACAGACTTCCGCATTCAAGGTCAAGTGCGAGAGGAGGGATTTGAACCCTCACACCTACGGTACTAGATCCTAAGTCTAGCGTGTCTGCCAGTTCCACCACTCTCGCAGTGGCATACATTCGTGTCACGAATGTCGATGCTTTATCATGAGCCGCAAAGGGATCGAACCTTTGACCCGCAGATTAAGAGTCTGCTGCTCTACCAGCTGAGCTAGCGGCCCAAATATGAAAAAAAACTACTATGCGTCCGGCAGGATTCGAACCTGCGACCTACGGATTCGAAGTCCGGAACTCTATCCAGCTGAGCTACGAACGCATCTTACCACAATTAGTGTAGCTGAGCTGCACTAGGGTGGATGACGGGGCTCGAACCCGCAACAACCAGATCCACAATCTGGTGCTCTACCATTGAACTACATCCACCAAGAATACTTTGCAGTCCGGTTACACCAGCGCAAATCAACGTACGATAATCTGCCTGATAACGCGTGTTTTGTCAAGTGAAACCAGGATAACTTATGGAAAAAAAACGGTCATCTCCATTAATCAGTTGTTCCAGAACGTTTTCTTACGGTGATCACGGCTATCGTCTGCTTCCAAGTGACTTCCCGATTCTCGAGGGTCTGGGTGATTCGTCGAACCACCTGTTCTGCATCCCATGTCTCTCCGTTCGCCTCCCATGCCGGGATATAGCTCTGGGCAATCCACCGACGCAAAGCCTCATGATGGAGCATACGCTGTTCTGTGCCAGGTAATTCACTGGTAGTGATCTCGTAACCTACGCGAGGAAAGATTTCGAGTAGTTCATCGAAGCCCCAAGAAGTCGCAGAATTCCCCATGGCCCCATACAGATGTGCCTCTGCCGACTCTAGTGCCGAAATGGTCTCATCTTCCTGTGCGAAATGCGAAAGTCGAGAACCGAGAGAGGGTATGGTTTCAGCTGTGATGAACGTACCATGCTCGGAGAGTCGCTGTAGTATCGGGTGAACCAGGTCGCGTTGCTGCTGAAGTCGTGTGAATATGTTACGTCCGACTATGTGTTCGAACTGCAGTTCCGGGTCGAGTCTCTCCAGTAGTTCCGCGATCGTCTTGCAGTGTAGTTGAGGTCTCTCCAGCGAGTCGAGCGTTTTTGCGTAGTGTTGCATGTGGCTCACGTGTGCGTTATCTGAACTCTGAGCTACGACAAGACCCTCGGGTACCCTGCGAAATGCTTCCCAGACGAAAAGCCCATGTCCGGCGTTGAGAACGAGGACTCGATCGTGCCGACGAATGTCTAGCAGATTGAACACCGAATCACGCATGCGACTGAGCAGGATGCCACGGTCACCTATCGTACGTTGAGCCCATTGTTCCCGCATCGAATCGTCGGGAGAGTAGGTGAGGTTCCCTGCATGAGTATCTGGAACCACCGATTCGAGCTGACTTTCCCGTCTCTTCAGAACCTCATCACGAATCTTCTCTTCGTATCCCATATGTGAAGGATGATAGAAGACCTTTCCTTGCAGCGCTCCAGGGAGATACTGTTGTGGCACCCAATGGTTATGATAGGCATGCGGATAGAGGTATCCCTCTCCATGACCGAACCCCTTCTTATCTCTGTTGCCATCTTTCAGATGATTGGGGACATCGATATTCTGCTCCTCCTCAATTGCTTTCAGTGCATCGAAGAAAGCCATGGTGGTATTGGACTTGGGTGCTGTAGCAAGGTAGAGAGCGGCGTGAGTGAGGTGAAAACGTCCTTCGGGAAGACCGATACGTTCGAAGGCAGCTGCGTCGGCCTCCACCACCATGATCGCCTGGGGATCTGCCATACCGATATCTTCACAGGCACTTATGAGCATCCGCCGGAAAATGAACTTCGGATCCTCTCCTGCGCGTACCATCCTGGCCATCCAATAGAGTGCGGCATCTGGATCGCTCCCTCGAATCGACTTGATGAATGCGCTGATAATATCGAAGTGATAATCGCCCTCTTTGTCATACAGCACGACTTTTCGTTGGATGCTCTCCTCTGCTGCCTCTTTTGATATGGTAATGGTGGACCCTTCGACTGGGGGAAATCGGTCTCCACTTGTCTCCACTGCCAGTTCAAGCGCATTCAGCAGGGAGCGGGCATCACCGTTGGCGATATCGACCAGATGTTCCAGTGCTCCCGGTTCGAGCTCCACGCTCCACATTCCGTATCCTCTCTCACGGTCCTGCATTGCCTGGTGTGCGATCTGGAAGAGCTCAGTAGGTCCCAGCGGTAAAAGTTGAAAGATACGTGAGCGGCTGACCAATGCTGAGTTAACTTCGAAGTAGGGATTTTCCGTGGTGGCTCCGACGAGGATGCATGTTCCATTTTCGACCCAGGGAAGCAGAGCATCCTGCTGGCTCTTGTTCCACCGGTGCACTTCGTCTACGAAGAGTATCGTCCGTTTCTGATAATGTGCTAACCGATTCTTCGCTTCTTCGATCTCGTAGCGAAGCTCCTTCACTCCAGAGAGTACTGCATTGAGCGTACTGAAATGACTCTTTGTGGTGTTCGCGATGACTCGAGCGAGGGTGGTCTTGCCAGTTCCCGGTGGTCCGTACAGGATGATCGATGAGAGCTGGTCGGCTTGAATTGCCCGTCGCAAGAGGCGTCCGGTTCCCACAATGTGGTCCTGACCGACATATTCATCGAGCGTACGGGGGCGCATCCGATAGGCGAGTGGTTGGTGCTCATGTCCTGTCTGTTGGGTGAAGAGGTCCATGGCGCGATTATACGCTGTTGCCGGTCGCGAGACAACCATGGAGATAAGATGATGGTGGGTGACGAAACACGTCAGAGTGTCGAGAAAAGTATAATGCGTGGATCCTCATAGGCTGGTGCCATAGTTCGAACCAGCGCCTCCTGAGTGGTCATTTGATTAATCAAGTGTCGAATGATCGCTATGGTGATGGTGTGCACAGGAGATGTCTCAATTAGCGGTATAGGGGGGGCGTCATGATCATGGTGTAACAGGTTTTTTCCCTTTGCATGGGTGTTGTAGGTCTGAGTGAGTGCTTCCCAGGCAGCCAAGGTCCGCTCGCCGGCAGAACCTGAAAACTCTGTTTCGATCCACGATTCCAGTTCAGCAGATACGTGCGTGGCGAACAGTCGGGTGACTGCATCGGAATCCCCTTCCACGATGGCGAAGGGGTCTTCGACTGCGAATGTAGGTTGTATCTCCTGTTCGAAGAATTGCGGAACTTGCTGTGCGATTGCTGCAACGAAATCGGATGCCTCGAGCATGTAGGAGTTGAGCAGTCTTCGTATCCCGGGAATCTCCTGTACGAGACGGATCATGCGATCGGCCTCTTGTGGGACTAGATCAGATGTCGAAGCCGACCACTGCCCTTCATCTTTGAATGAGTCGCTAGCTGCCGAGAGGATAAGCGACATCATCTCCAATACAGCCTCCCTGGCAAAAGCAAGTTCTTCGTCTGTCCGTTCCACCACGGTTGTCGATTGACAGCCGATCATAGCTGAGCAGAGAAGAACGAGTGTGAGCACTAACCATATCGATCTGCCTAGGAATCTGTTGTCTGCTTTCATACAGAGACTATAGCATGGTGCTATAGGTGAGAGAATACCCGACTTAACGGGGATTTCGCATACCAGCTTCTCTGGTATTCGTGATCTACCGAGTTGACGCTCGTCGTCAAACATGTGAAATTAGAGAGAGAACCGATTTGGAGGTGATGATATGACCGATCAACGTGCACAGGTGTTATCACAGGTAAAGAACCGTGAACGGAGTATTCTAAAGAATGTATATCTCTGGATGACCGCAGGTCTGGCCATGACCGGTGTGGTTGCATACTTGGTGGCTACCAATGAGACACTGCTCAGGCTGTTCCTCGGTAGCGGCATGAGTTTCCTGCTCATAATCATTGCCCAGTTCGCGCTGGTGATCTTCCTCACTGCACGATTGCAGAAGATGACCAGTACTACGGCAATAGCCTCGTTCATCGGGTATTCCATGCTCACTGGTATAACTCTTTCGGTCATCTTCTACGCATATAGTGGGTTAGTCATCTCTCGTGCGTTCTTCACGACGGCGGCAGCATTCGGTGGTATGAGCGTCTATGGGATGACTACCAAGAGAGATCTTGATGGTATTGGTCACTATCTTATCATGGGGCTCTGGGGAATCATCATAGCCTCGCTGATCAACATGTTCCTTGGGAGCGAGAATATCTACTACATAATATCCATCATCGGTGTTCTGGTTTTTCTCGGACTCACTGCTTGGGATACGCAGAAGATCCGGAGAATGAACGATGCCTATGGTTCGTCCATGGACGAGGAGACCTATATCAAGCTCTCAATCATCGGAGCACTCATTCTGTATTTAGATTTCATCAATATATTCCTCTTTCTACTGAGAATATTTGGAAGAAACAATCGCTGATAGGGAGACATACATGAACCAAGCACTCGATATTCTACTGCAAAGGCGATCCGTACGTGCCTTTGCCCCCGAACAGATCACAGACGATGCAGTCAAGACGCTGGTTGACGCCGGGTTGCACGCTGCGACTGCCATGAATCGTCAGAGCTGGCACCTCACGGTAGTGCAGGATAAGCGATTGCTCGAATCGATCAGCGGTGTCGTAGCCTCTGTGCTCATCGAATCTGGTGTGCCGTCACTGATCGAGCGTGGACGCAGTGATGACTTCAGCGTTTTTCATCACGCTCCTACGGTAATCTTCGTCTCATCCGATGGTACGCACTATTCCAATGCAGACTGTGCGAATGCCTGTCAGAATATCTGTCTTGCTGCGGCTGCTCTCGGGCTTGGTTCCTGTTATATCGGTTCGTTCGTCCAAGCTTTTGAACAACCTGCAGGTGGGGCTCTATTGCACCGATTCGAATTGCCTGAAGGGTATCGCCCCGTGTTTGCTGTAGCTGTTGGTATGGCTCGTGGTGATCAGCCGCTTGGAGAGGCCAGCAGAGACTGGAAGGTGAGTTTCATCCGTTAAGAAGTATACCATCGTAACTAGGACATAAAAAAAGGGGGTATTGCCTTGAGCAGTGCCCCCGTCTTATTTCTCGGTGTCTTACAGTGCGGTGACTGACAGCCAGGTTGCATCTTCTACCTGCGAGACCCCTACATGAGCCGAAGGAACGTTCGAGCTGAGAAGAACCTCTCCGCCATCACTGACCATCACTGTGGTTTTCTGAGGGATGTAAGCATGAATGGTCAATGTCTCACTGGCAACCACTCGAGCTCCGAGAGAAGAGACTCCAAGAACTGCAAGTAAAAAAACTAATGAGATCACTTTTTTCATTGCACTGCTCTTCAGCATCTCTTCCTCCAGGGAGCCGATACACCTCGACTCTGTTTACATGGCTAATATACTGGGAAAGAGTAGCGATGTCAACATTTAATTATTTACTATAAAAGGAATTAAGGGATGTGACAGATGTTCTGAGTTTTGCAATTTTAAAGGATTGCAGTAAATATCTAGACTCTTCACTTTGACCATAAAAAACCGTACATATGACATATATTGATGGAGGTGAATATGCAAATGAAGCCATTAGATGCATAAAAACTTATAACCGATGTGAAATTGGTCCTCTATCATGTAGGAAGCTTTGACAAAGGACATCGACTAAGTTATTGACGGTCGAGGTTGTGGATAAGTGGGTAAAATAGGCCCATCTTCTACCAAACTTTGACCAAAAACGTGTGAGAAGTTGTCAAAAGTTTTCTTAATTTTTTTGGAATTTTTAGAGGTTTCCGAGAAACGAGACCGTATTTCTGGAGAAAGCGTCTCGAAGCGCTGCGAATCCGACAACGTCCGATTCGATAAAACATCGTCTTCTCCCCACGTGTTCGATGTAATGGGCATCTGAACCCTGAATGACTGTATACCCATTCGTATCTACGACAGGTGGGATCGCGATGGATTCGACTGCCGAGTAGGGGAGTTCGGGAAGGAAGCCGAGGTTTGCGGTCACACTGTTCGCCGGGCGGTCGATATGGGCTGGTATCACCAAGCCATTGCGCGCGAGTGTGAGCTCGACGAGTGTATCATAGGTGATATCTGCAGGGCCGTAGAGAAAGAGCTCAGCCTCTTCGATATGTGTTCCTGTGACGTCGCACACATATTGATTTCCGAAAAGACTTGCCGCATTGGGAATTCGTGGGAGTATGGACTCGATGTATCGACCGAAGTCGAGTGCCTGAGGGACCTCCTCGAACAGTGCGAGTACATGTATCTCTTCGAGGGTGGTGACCTCGACGCCGAATACTCCGGTAATACCGATGATCTCGCACGCATCGGCGAATGCCGGAATATTTCTACAGCAATTGTGATCCGTGAGGGCAAGGATCTCCACCCCCTTGTCGTACGCCTCCATGGCAAGTATGGATGGCAACAACGCATCACTTCCGCACGGAGAGAGGCAAGAGTGGTTGTGTAGGTCTATGCACCAACGACCCATTACACCTTTCCTAGAGCCTTCGCCAGCCGATAGGAGACCGTGAATTGATTCTCGCTGGTTCCTAAGATGGCGATTTGTTCTCGTTTTGCCGCTTCGATCATGTCATCTGCTGGGGCTCTTCCGTTGCAGAGAATGATTGCGTGCATACCGATAAGCGATGCCACGGCAATGGTATTCTTATGTGCTTGAATGGTGATGAGAGCACTGTCTTCCGATGCATTTCCCATGACATCGGATAGGAGATCCGATGTATATCCATCCAATATGACTGCGGATGAGTCTTCCATGGTAAAGACCGTGTAACTCAGTTCCTGAGCCAGTTCTTCGATGTTCTTCATGTTTCGTCTCCTTCTGTTTCATTGTTACGCGTATCACTGAATTTGATTGTCGACCGGACGATGGTCCCCGACGGTGTCGATTCGATAGTGAAATTATCGCTGACAGATCGTACATTCGGCAATCCCATACCAGCTCCGAATCCGAGCGAACGAATCCATTCGTTCGCAGTTGAGAAGCCTTTCTCCATTGCCTTGTCCAGATCGGGTATACCGGGGCCAGAGTCTTCGCTGGTGATCACGATCTCGTTAGGTCCGTACTCTGCGGTGATTCGACCTCCCTCCGAATGCACTACGATATTCATCTCCAATTCATAGCTCGCTATAGCAGCACGTCGGATAGTCGGTGGGAATATGCCATTTCCCTTCAGTCTCTTCTTGATCTGGGTCGAAGCGAATCCCGCATTTTCGAAGTCGTGCTTCAATACTGCAAACGAGTGGATATCACGGGTGAATCCATCGGTCACCTTTGTTGTCTGATTCATCCGCTCGAGATTCTCAACCTCGTGGTTGATCTCGAGTAACAATCGGGTGGTGATATCACGAGTGGTCACCATGCCAACCAGATTCTTATCTTTACTCAGCACAGGGAATCGGTGAAAACTGTATCGATCGAAGTAACTGATGGCGAACGATACCGGCATATCATCTTCGAGCACGATCATATTTCTCGTCATGTGAGAATCAACTGTCTCATTGATATACCCGAAATCGAGTGCTTGAATGATATCATCCATGCTCACGATACCGAGTAGCCGTGTATCGGAGACGACAGGAACTCCGGTGATGGAATTCTCCCGCATGAGGTTCTGGACCGTTCGCATAGTGGTTCCGAGTGGAACACTGATAAGCGACCTAGTCATGACGTCCTTCACTTTCAAGCGATAGATCAGTTCCAGAATCACGGTGGGGGAGTTGTAGGTGTTGATAGGTATCGTTTGCATGCTCTCAGTATACTACAGGTACTTGGTGGAGAGGAAGGGATTCTGGTATGCTCTCATCATGCAAAACGAGACGATCAAGGTAGTGTACGAAGAAGAGCGGTTTCTGGTGGTGGAAAAGCCGGCAGGGTTGCCTACCGTTCCACTCGCTCGGAATCCCGAAGGACCGTCTCTGTTGACCTGGTTGCGACACGACTTTCCCGAGGTCGCCGATTCCGGAGGCATGCATGCTCATGAAGGGTTGATCCTCCATCGACTCGATACTGAAACGTGCGGGCTGGTGCTTGCAGCAAGAGATCGTGAAAGTTACCGGCTCATTCAGGAAGCTCAAGGAAACAAGCTATTCGAGAAGACCTATATTGCTGCTACCGCACCGGGACAGAGACTCGATGGATTTCCTCCCCTGCCAGGTACATGGGGGGCGTCTGGCGAGCCTTTCACCGTGGAGAGCAGGTTTCGCCCCTATGGTCGCAAGGGGGCACAGGTACGTCCAGTGATCGAATCTTCGTCTCATTACGCACAAGTGAAGGGCGGAGCGGTTTGGTACGCCACGACGGTCACCCCTTTGGGAGTGAACGATTGTGGTGACCTCCTCTATCAGTGCACGATTGTACGTGGGTTTCGACACCAGGTCAGGTGCCATCTTGCATGGACTGGCTACCCGATACGGGGAGATGCAGCTTATGGAGGGGTGGAAGATGAAGTACTCCATCTTGCTGCCGTTTCGATTCGGTTCCCTCACCCGGAGACCAAGCGTATGTGCAAAGTCGATTGGGAGGGTTCCCCTGCATGGACATTCCGGATAAGCTGATAACGAACACCTTCAGCTAAGGAGATGAATATGGGAGATGCAAGAGAGCGCGATTTGGCACGACTATTGGTGCGGTATTCGGTAAAGCTGGAACCTGGAGAGCGGTGTCTCATTCAAGCTATCGATGTACCGGATTCCATGGTTGAAGAGCTAGTGCAGGCTGTGTATGAGGCGAAAGGATATCCGGAGGTCTCTTTGGGTTCGATTCGCATAGAACGGGCAATGGTAGCCGGTTCTACAAAGGAGAGCCTCGAAGCATGGGCCGACTCAGATGCCTATCGAATGCGGAACATGGATGCATTCATCGGAATTCGCGGCATAGTAAATCCACGTGAACACGCAACACTGAAAGAGGTGTATACTAGGTACATGACACATTACAATACACCGGTTCATCATGAGATTCGTGTTCCACATACGAAGTGGGTGGTCTTGCGGTATCCTACACAGCTCATGGCATATCAGGCGAACATGTCGACCAGGGAATTCGAGCAGTTCTTCTATCGAGTCACCAATGAGGTGGACTACGAGGGGATGGCCCGTGCCATGGATAAGGCAAAGGCGTTCCTCGATGCTGCCGATCATGTGAGAATCATCGCTTCTGGAACCGATATCGAATTTTCCATTCGGGGTATGGGATCTGTCCCGTGCGCCGGTCTCAGAAACATTCCCGATGGGGAGATCTACACCTGCCCTGTTCGCGATAGTGTGCAAGGTACCATCAGCTACAATACGCCATCGACCTACAATGGTCACTGCTTTACCAATGTCTCATTCACGGTGAAAGATGGAAAGATCGTCGACTCGGATGCAGACGATCCGGAAGCATTGAAAGCTGTGCTCGATACCGATGAGGGGGCACGCTATTTTGGCGAGTTCGCCCTTGGCTGTAATCCGAACATCACGTTTGCCATGGACAATATCCTGTTTGATGAAAAGATCGCAGGCTCGATCCACTTCACCCCGGGCAACGCTTATGAGAATTGCGATAACGGAAACCGTAGTGCGGTCCACTGGGATCTGGTTCAGATTCAGACCCCTGAGTATGGGGGAGGGCAAATCATCATAGATGGCCAACTTATACGGAAGGACGGGGTATTCGTCCATGAGGCTTTTACAGATCTGAATTTTTCCTACTGAACAAATGGTTTTATAATCAATGTTCGGCGTTGAACACGATGGTTCGGTTGTCGAATATGATGATTCGGTGCTCCAGATGTGCCTGTACAGCGCGAGAGAGCACCTGTCTCTCGACATCCTTTCCCACCTGTTTGAGCC
>Ga0334901_1002986_pt1 | contig 13428 bp, 10 predicted proteins | sample GraSluR3_MG_3_FD_207216 | JGI IMG/M metagenome (GOLD analysis project Ga0334901, IMG submission 207216) | Sludge microbial communities from methane-producing bioreactor in Wageningen University, Netherlands - Granular Sludge_15_08-R3 | ecosystem: Engineered > Bioreactor > Anaerobic >...
AGCGGCTTCCCTCGCGCTGCACGGCATGGGGCTTCTCGCATATAACGGGCGCCGCATGAGTATTCACGAAATATCGGACATAATCGGTGCCTCTGAAGCTCACCTTTCCAAGGTCTTTCAGCGCCTGGTAAGAGAAGACATGGTGCGGTCCGTTCGCGGCCCGGGAGGAGGCTTCGAGCTCACCAGGCTGCCCGAAAACATTACCCTTCTGGAAATCTACAGCGCCATAGAAGGAACGCCCTCGACGGATACCTGTCTTCTAAGAACCGGAACCTGCCCCTTTAAGAACTGTATTTTCGGAGATCTCATTGAGGATTTGACGGAACGGTTTCTCAGGCACCTCGAGGGGACTACCCTGGACGAACTGGTGAAGCAGAAGAAAGAAAACGAAAGACCTGATGCCGGAGTCGCCTGAAAGACGGCCCACGCAAACGGAAGTCATGCTATAGGCAAAAATCCGAAAAACTGTTTTTTGGGGAAATTGGCTTGTTCTTTCGGCCTGCGGCGTATAAACGCCCGCAGGCCACTTTATTCTCCTTTTACCTTTCCCGGATATCCTGGTGCAACCCGGCGGTGATGCATCGCACTTACCAGGGGGCGATGGTAAAATTAAAAACGGCCGAACGAAATTGGTTTTTGCGCTATAGATCTTTTTCTCCAGGTGATCAGGTTCACCCAAAGGAGAGGATCGAGTGAACCGGGGAACCAAAAACAGCAAAAATGCCTTGCAATTTGTCCTCCTCCTCGGACTGGTCAGTCTTTTCGCAGACGTCACCTATGAATCTGCAAGGAGCATTTCCGGACCTTACCTGGCTATACTTGGAGCTAATGCCGCGGTCGTGGGCTTTATCACCGGCTTCGGCGAATTCATCGGCTTCGGCCTGAGGATCGTCTCCGGCATCATTGCGGACAGGACACGCCGCTACTGGCTCGCCACCATCGCAGGCTACACGATCAACCTGCTCGCCGTGCCCGCACTGGCGCTTGCAGGGAGGTGGGAAACCGCCGCCATCCTCATAATGCTCGAGCGCCTGGGCAAGGCGATACGGACACCGTCCCGGGATACCATGCTCTCTCACGCCTCCCACTCCATGGGGCGAGGATGGGCATTCGGCCTCCATGAAGCCATGGACCAGGTTGGAGCCATGGCCGGCCCTGCAATCGTCGCGGCTATTCTTGCCTATAATGGCAGTTACCGTTACAGTTTCGCCGTATTGGCCATTCCTGCCGTACTGTCTTTGTCAGTGCTTGTCATTGCGCGGACCACATACCCGCAGCCAAGGGATCTTGAAACCTCCTTGGCTTTTTCCAAAACAACGAACCTTAGACCCCTTTTCTGGACATACCTCGCAGGAGTCGCCCTGGTCGCCTTGGGTTTCGCCGATTTCCCCCTGGCAGCCTTTCACATGAAGACAACGAACCTTTTCGCGGACAAATGGATCCCCCTGGTCTACGCCTGGGCCATGGGGGTGGATGCTGTGAGTGCCATCCTTTGCGGCCGCTTGTATGACCGGAAAGGGTTTCCGGTGCTGGTGGCAATGGTGGTCGTTTCAGCATGTTCCGCACCCATGATTTTCTTGTCAGGCCCTGCCTGGCTAATCGCCGGAACTGCTTGCTGGGGGATCGGAATGGGTGCCCTCGAATCGATCATTCGTGCAGTTGTGGCGGAAATAACACCCAAAGACAAAAGGGCAACCGGATACGGCGTTTTCAATGCCGGTTTCGGTATGGCATGGTTTCTTGGAAGCGCCCTTATGGGAATCCTGTATGATCGGTCTCTGATGGCGCTGGCAGTTTTCTCGGCAACCGCCCAGTTGTCTTCCATACCATTGTTACTGTCCGTGAACAGCCAATTGAAGCGCCTTCGATAAGGGGTTTCTTTTTTGGCGATAAAAAACAGGCTACCGGGTTTTGACTGCCGAGTCAGCGAACATCCTGTAAGCCAGATGACAAGCCCCCCTATCCTTTATCTACATTGCGTAGTGTGACGCCTTTTGTCCAGCAGTTTCTTACTTCGGGGGAAGAGATGGCAACTCTTGAATACACTCCCCGCACTTCGAAAACAGACCCCCTGTTTTCTTCGCTTTTTCGATTTCGATCAGCTTCCAGGAACAGACAAAATTTTCCGGGCACGTTCGCCCCCAATCTCGCCCCACAAAGGAGATCTTCGCCCGGACTTTCCCTTCCCGACACCTGCTGCAAATCCCTAAGGTTATCTTAAATCTTTTTATGTATTCTTGCCGAAGGACATGTTTTTTTTACAAACAACATGCAATAACACGATCAAGGAGGCAGGGATGGCTAAAAAATTCAAGGATGATCCTTTCGGGAAAATCCTTCTTGTTCTTCTTTTATGTATTCCGGCAACATATTTGCTCACTCTGGGTTGGCACGGTCTTATCGACCCAGATGAGGGGCGCTACGCTGAAGTGGCAAGGGAGATGTTCACTACCGGCGATTTCGTGACACCTCGCCTGAACTTTGTAAAATTTTTCGATAAACCCCCGTTTTTATACTGGCTGACCTCAGCGTCTTTATTTCTTTTCGGTCAAAATGAATTCGCCGCTCGTTTAGGCCCCGCCATTTGCGGCATTCTGGCGGTGGGCATCGTTTTTCTGTTTTCCTCAAGCCTTTACGGAAAGAGGACCGGGGGTATTTCATCCCTGGTACTGGGAACTTCACTTTTGTATTTCGCCCTGGCCCATGTGGTAATCACTGATATGCCCTTAACCTTTTGCATAACCCTTTCACTCGCAGGTTTTTATCTCGGACAAAGAGGAAAATCCGCCTGGATGGCGGGTTTCTATGGTGGCATGGGTTTGGGTTTGCTGGCGAAAGGCCTGATTGGTGTCATCCTCCCACTCGGGACTGTCCTCATATGGATCTGCCTTACCGGAAACAGGCACGCTTTTCGCAGTTTGTTCTCACTCAAGGGGGTGGCATTCGCAGCAGCGATTTCTCTCCCCTGGTTTTTGCTTGTTTGCTCGCGAAATCCCGACTTTTTCGAATATTTCTTCATCCGTCAGCATTTCACCCGGTATCTGACGACCGCCGACAACCGGTATGAACCTTTCTGGTTCTTTCTACCCGTCATTCTGTTCGGGTTTCTGCCCTGGACAGGATTTCTGGTAAAATCGCTTCTTCCGTTTTTTACTCCGCGCAGGGGCATGCTCAAAACAAGGCCGGACCAACTATTTCTTTTTGTATGGGCGATCTTTGTCATCCTTTTTTTTTCCTTCTCGAAATCAAAACTGATCCCTTATGCTCTTCCTGTTTTCCCACCCCTTGCAATGCTTGTCGGAATTGAAATCGAAACACAAATCCGCAATGGGAACCGCTGGGAAACCCTCTTTTCAGTGATTTTGACATTTTTGCCCCTTTTATTCTGCGGCGCGGCGATGGCCGCACTCCCTTTTTTCTATGAGTCTTACCCTTTTTGGTATGTGGCGCAATGGTCCATCCCGGCAGCATTCATTTTATGCAGTGGAGCCGTTGTGATGCTTTTCTTTTCCAAACGACCGGGAGGAATGAAAGGAATCGTGGTGAGCCTGAGCATTACAGGCCTTCTTTACGGTACATGTTTTGCAGGACTCGCTGGAGTTTATGCGAGTGACCACAGTTCAAAGGCCACGGCGAATTGCATAGCGCGTTACAAGGCCCCCGGGGATCTCGTAATTCAATATAGGGGGTTCGACCAGGGTCTGCCGTTTTACCTTCGTGAAAGAGTTATTCTCCTATCTCATTCCAATGACATGGACTTCGGAAACTCTCACGAAAAGAACAGATTCTGGTTTACGGACGAGGAAGGACTCCGAAACCTCTGGAACAAGGACCAACGGGTTTTTCTCGTTGCCAGGCCGGAGGATGCAAAAACGCTCGAAACCCTTCTCGGTTCATCTGCGGCAACCTTGAGAGTATCTGAAAAAAGGATGGTCCTCTCGAACAGGCCGGTGACGGATGATGAATTTCCGGAAACTTTTTGAAAGGAAAGACAGGGATGAAAAACGAGCTTCAAGCGTGGATTATCGTTCCATGTTTTAACGAGGAAAAGCGCCTGGACATCGGAGCCTTTCAGGAATATATTTTCTCTCACAAGGAAGTCGGATTCTGTTTTGTCGACGACGGGAGCCATGATGGGACATATGGAATAATCAGGAAAGCGGCGTCCTGTTTCCCAAAACAGGTCACAACGAAACGTCTCTTGCAAAATTCAGGGAAAGGTGAAGCCATACGAACCGGAATCAATCATGTTCTGGCCACCCAAAAAGCTTCACGTTACCTGGGGTACTGGGACGCGGACCTTGCAACACCCCTGGAGGAAATCGATTCTTTACTGGACACCTTGAAAGACGGGCGCCCCTATCTTGTTGCAAGCGGTTCGAGAATCACACGGATGGGGGCTTCAATCCAGAGGACCTTTCTTCGGTATGCCGACGGAAAACTTTTCTCTTTTCTTGCCTCCGTGGTTCTCGGACTCAGATTCAGGGATACCCAGTGCGGGGCCAAGCTTTTTGAACGGACCCTTGCCGAAAGGGTTTTCCAAAAACCTTTTTTGAGTTCCTGGGCTTTTGACGTGGAAATTTTCGCCAGGATACGTAGCCTTTACGGCAAGGAAAACACGAGAAAAATCGTTTGCGAAGTCCCGTTGCATTCCTGGAAGGAGGTTCCGGGCTCTAAAATCACCTTTTCAAGCCAATTGCTGATGCTTTTCGATTTGTTGCGGATTTCTCTCCATTATCGTCCTTTCCTCCGGAAAGCCAGAAAGACTGGAGTCCCCGGCTCATGGTCCTGAGGAATCATACTTTTTTGAAATATTGCCTCATCGGCGTTGTCAATACTGTATCGTGCTTCTCCGTTATCTACGTCCTTCTGGATATTTTCGGGGTCGATTATATTTTGAGCAACATGACGGGATACGCAACCGGACTCCTGGTTTCGTTTATCCTGAACAAGTACAGAAATTTCAGAAGCAGCGGGCATCTGGGGAAGGAATTCTTCCTGTTTTCTTTAAGCTTCGGAGTTGCTTACGCGGCCAATCTTGCCGCTCTTGTCTTCGCGGTGGAAATGCTGCGGGTTGATACATTTCTCTCACAAATCATGTCCGGCACTTTTTACACAGTGATATTCTATATTCTCATGAAGCACTTCGTCTTTCGGGGATACAAGGAACATATGCAGAGCCCGCTATGCAGGGAGTGATGGGAAATTCGCCTTTTAGTCGTGGAAGATGACGAAATGATCGGAGAGGAGATCAAGACTGGCCTGTCGAGAAGAGGTTATACCGTAGATTGGGTGCAAGACCTCGAATCTGCCGCAATGGCCCTTGACCTGGAAAATTTCATGCTGGTGGTACTTGATCTGGGCCTCCCGGACGGTTCAGGGCTTGAACTGCTGCAAACGCTGAGAGCAAAACGCAGGCAACTCCCGGTTATTATCCTGACAGCCTGGGACGCCGTACAGGACCGAATCAGAGGGCTTGATTGCGGAGCAGACGACTACATGGTAAAGCCCTTCGAGCTGGAGGAACTTTCGGCCCGGATCCGAGCACTGACCAGGCGGTCCAGGGGAGAGGGAACGCCGATCATTCGGTTCGGTGACCTGGCCGTCAACCCGGCTGATATGAGGGTTTTCAGAAACGAAAGTCCGCTTCGGCTTTCCCGCAGCGAATACACCCTTCTCATGACCTTTCTTCAAAACATCGGGAAAATCCTTACCGAGCAGGAACTTGAAACCGCCCTTTACGGCTGGGAAAAAGGAATAGAAAGCAATGCCGTGCAGGTTCACATACACAACCTGAGAAAAAAAATCGGTCCCGGCATCATAAAAAACATCCGCGGCTTCGGGTACCTCATGGAGAAACCTTCGTGAAATCCATAAAACGGGCAATACTCTCCGGACTTACCATAGGGATTATCGTTTGCTCCTCAACGGTCCTGCTTTTTCTTTTTTTCGCGATGCGAGAAGAGATCTTCGAAATCATGGATTATCAAATGGAGCAAGTGGCACTGGCCGCTCATCTCCGAAGGGATTACAGTACACCTGACACCGAAAGTGGATTTGAGGAGAAAACCGTCGATTCGATAGTCCAGATCCGGGATGCGGAAAACAACCTGTTATACACCACCAATCGGGAAACCGCCATTCCCCTTGTTTCAAAACCTGGATTTACCGATCTCATGTATGACGGAACCCCGTGGAGGGTCTATGTCCTCTCAAAGGGGGATACCACAGTCCAGGTCGCCCAGCCGCTTAAAGAACGAAAAGAGATAGTCTTTTTCATAGCTGTGGAAACGGCATTATCACTACTTTTCCTGGCGGTTGCGCTTGCGATCTGGATATACATTGTCGTCAACAAAAGCTTTAGACCCGTCCAGGAACTCTGTGACAGCATCCGCCGGAAAAAAGCCTCCAGACTGGATCCTGTCGACGAGACAATGGTCCCTGAAGAGATCTTGCCCCTGGTCCGGGAGCTCAATGCTCTCCTTTCGAGACTGGATATTGCGATCAAGGGACAAAAACACTTTCTCGCAGATGCTGCCCACGAGCTCAGAACCCCACTGACCGCGGTAGACCTGCAAGTACAAAATGCACTCGACACCGGAAACGAACTGGAGCGTGAAAACTCCCTCAAGAAGATCAAAAAAGGGATAAATCGCGCCACAGTCATGGCAAACCAGATCTTGATGATGGCGAAGACGGACGCTGATATTCTCGAGGAAAACATCGAGGTTCTGGACTTTCGAACGATCATCGGGGATGTCGTTTCAGAATTCTCCCCGCTGGCCATGGAGCGGGAAATTGACCTCCTGTGGTCGAAACCCGAGGCCCCCATTCTTCTGGCAGGGAACGAAAGGGGCCTGAAGGCAATGATTTCAAGCCTGGTCGACAATGCCTTGAAATATTCGCCCTCGGGCACCGCTGTCACCTTGAATGCCTTCACCGATACCGGGAAACTTTTTTTCGAAATCAACGACGAAGGACCGGGAATTCCCGCAGACCAAAGACCCAAAGTGTTCAGGCGATTTTACCGGTATCGGAGCGAAAGGGCTCTCGGGAGCGGGTTGGGTTTGGCCATTGTAAAGAATGTCATCGATTTCCATAAAGGGTCGATCACTCTTGGAGACGGCGACAACGGCACAGGCCTGAAGGTTGAACTGGTACTCCCCTTGTTCGATGAGAATCGGCATTGAGTTACAGGACGTGGTTGAAGACAAGGGGTGACTGCTGGGCGGTTTCAGCAACCAGGTCGAAAACGGAATCAATTTTTTCGATTCAGCCCCGGCGCCTTCGGCAAAAAATCTCAGAAAACCGGCGACACAACCTTGCAAGGGGTGCAAGAAATTGAAAATACACCTTTTAAACGCAATACAAAACGGAGGCGGACATTTCCCGTCGCACATTTCCAGGAGGATATACGGCTATCTGGGCCTTGCGGCGCTTTTTTTTGCAATGTCCTTGGGGACATTGTTTTTCGTCCATCGTTCCTTTGGGGGTGGACAGCTGCATTTTTCTCAAACCGTGTTCTCGGCGGAATTCATCATCTGCCTTCTGGCCCTTTTGGTCCTGTATTTTCTGGCAGATGGATTGCGTCTTTATTCCGTCATCCGGGCAATGGGTTTTCGCATTTCCTTTACATATATCCTCAAACTTGTCTTCGTGAACATTTTCGTCTCCAACGTCACTCCCCTTGCCACGGGAGGCGGAGTAGTCCAGATCTATTTCATGAACCGGAAAGGTATACCGCTCGGGGAAGCGACGGCAGCAACTTCGATCCGCACCATGCTGGCCGCCCTGATGTTGTTTACCATTACACCAATTGTCATCTGGCTCGAGCCAAACGAATTCCGGGGCTTCTTTCACAGGCACGTGCTTTATGCAATAACGGGCGTTTCCAGTCTTTACGTGGCGCTATTCTGGGTGGTCCTCTTCCGGATCCGGGTTATGAAATGCTGGCTCTACCGTTTTCTCTTCGTGCTCGGCAATATGAAAATGCTGTCGCCACGGCGCAGGAGAACGGTTTACCTTCGGGTTTCCCGCGAAATGGATTTCTTCTCCGAGGGATTCATGAAATTTATCAGAAATGGAACGGCCTGGGCGGTTTTGTCCTTTTTCTTTACGGCCCTCTTTCTGCTGCTGCTTTTTTCCTTTTCAGCGGTTCTCTTGAAGGCCCTGGGATACCATATTCCTTTTCTGACGGTTTTGGCCTTTCAGGTGGTGGTCACCTTTTTCATGTATTTTGCCCCCACCCCCGGTGCTGCGGGCATCGCTGAGGGGGGATACGGGTTCTTCTTGACTCACCTGGTTCAAAAGAAGGATATTACGCTTTTGACCATATCCTGGCGGTTCCTGACAATATATATAGGCGTGATCATAGGGATTATGATCATCTACGGGGAACTCTTCAACCGGAAAAAGAGGGTAGGCCTGTGAGCCGAAAACGTAAACAGAAATGTTTTTCCTGGCTGGGTACAAGGTTTACCTCGCCGTTTATGAAAAAGATTTCCAGTCTCTCAATGCAGTGAATATAGAGCGTATCGAAAAGTGGTTGCAGGGAAGGCAAGCTTACAGTTTCGCCGTTGTGGGGAATATAAGGAATTCCATGCGGATTTTCGAAAAACGTATCGTCCCCCTGGTCCGGAACGAAGAGATCGATTTTATGGTGTCCGCCGGGAATGCGGTTTACGACGGGGCGGAAGATAAATACCGGCTGCTATATCGTGGTCTCGGAAAATTGGATATCCCCTATGTTCTTGCCGTTGGTCACAATGAATTAGAAGACTTCGGGGCTCCGAGGTTCTACCGCCATTTCGGCCCCTTCTTTTTTTCTTTCTGCTTGGGGAACGCGGCTTTTATTTTCCTTGACTCCACCGGCAGAACATCCGGGGAATGGCTGGACCGATGGCTGGCACAGGAACTCGAAGATGCCGCCGGTTTGAAATACCGGTTCGTCTTCCTGAATGATTCCCCTTTCGCCCCAGCGGCGCCGGGAAACAGTAAAAGACATTACCTTCTGACAGCCGGGAGAGTCATAAAACTGTATCGCAGAGTCCTCGCCCTCGCAGGCGCGGGAGGGAATCAGCAGGGAAAAGGATAACAGGACCAATGGAAAAAAACGGATAGGCCCCACATTTTCGGAGACTGCCGATTCACGCCGAGACCAACCCTCTGGAACCAGTGCCGTTTCAAAAGAGTGAAGTTCGGCGAGAGAGGAAAAGAGCTTGTGATGCACTATTTCCACACCCTGTTGACGTTTATCTCCCATCACCGCGAACTCACATACGCCGCGGTCTTTCTGACGTCGCTTTCTGAATCCCTTGCCTTCGTGGGCCTTCTGGTCCCCGGCACAGCCCTCATGTTCGGCTTCGGGGCGGTGGTGGCGACGGGTAGCCTCCATCTCTGGCCTGTCCTGCTTCTGGCCTGCTCCGGAGCCGTTTTGGGCGACGGCGCAAGTTATTGGCTGGGGCATCTCTACCAGGAAAGGCTCATGGGTATTTGGCCCTTTTCACGATATCCGGGCATGATGAAAAACGCCGAAGCCTTTTTCAGGCGTCATGGCGGCAAGAGCATTTTCTTCGGCCGTTTCGTCGGGCCGATACGTCCGGTAATTCCCGTCGTAGCCGGAATGCTGGGGATGAACCCCGCGCGTTTTGTGATCGTCAATGTCCTTTCTGCCGCAGGCTGGGCTTTCGCGTACATCCTTCCCGGGGTTTTTTTCGGGACATCCCTCGCGGTCGCAGGAGCTGTGAGCTCCAGACTGGCCGTGCTTCTGGGGGTCCTGCTGGCAGCCTTGTGGTTCATCGTCTGGCTCAGCCGAAGCCTTGCCCGTTTGCTGGAGAGGAAAGGACCACTGTGGGTGGCAAGCCTGAAAGAATGGGCTGCACCAGAACACCCCCGGCAAGGGCTGCTGCTGCTGTTAAAGCGTCTGGTCACGTTCCTTTTCTTTCGTGAACGCGGCGAAGAGATGTTCATGGCGTTTCTCGTCGCAACCTTTTGTCTTGCAACCTGGGGATTCCTCGGCGTCTTGCAGGATGTTCTGGCGGGGGATCAACTGGTTGCAGCGGATCAGGCAGTGTACAATTTTTTTGAGATCCTGAGGACCCCGTGGTCGGACAGCATTTTTGCGGCCCTGACGGAGCTCGGCGATTCCTTTGTGAATATTTCCCTGTCCATCGCGGTTTTGGTAACCCTCGTCTTCGGGCGGGCCTACCGGACTGCGGCCTTCTGGATCCTGGCGGTTCTCGGTGGTCTAACGGGCGTGCAGCTGTTGAAATGGGCCATCGACCTACCCCGTCCCATAGAGATCTATGAAGGGATTTCGTCCTACGGTTTCCCCAGCGGTCATGTAGCGATGAGTATTGTCATTTACGGGTTCCTTATCGTGGTGCTCTCCAGAGGGTTGCCTGGATCACGGCAATGGAAGGCCGTACCGGCGGTCGTCGCATATTCGTTCATTATCGGGGTCTCCCGACTCTACCTTGGCGTTCACTGGCTTTCCGATGTTCTCGGCGGCCTTTTCATCGGCACCATGTGGGTGGCATTGCTGGGAATCGCCTACGTAAAGGGAGTCTCCGAGACGGTCCCCAGGCGGGCGGTGGCAATAACGGCTGTTCTAGTGATGGCCCTTGCAGGGGGATTCCATATCGGTCAGCGCCATGAAAAAGACCTGGCCTTCTATGCACCGGTGACTTCTGAAAAAATCATGGGGTTTTCCGAGTGGCGGGACGATGGCTGGCGCGATCTCGCCGCCTGGAGGATCGACCTTGCAGGTGAACGGGAACAACCCCTTACTGTTCAGTGTGCGGGAGACATCGACGAACTGGAGGGGTTTTTGCTTCAAAAAGGATGGGTAAAGCCGAGAACAGTAAATATGAGAAACCTCTTGAGCATGCTTTCACCGGACACACCGCTTGGAGAACTTCCTTCGCTGCCGCTTCTTCACGACGGCAGAGCTGAAAGGCTTCGCCTTCTGCTCGAGGATTCCGGAAAGCAGTATATGCTCCGCCTGTGGCCTTCCGGAGTGGTTTTGAGTGGTTTCGACACCCCGGTTTTCGTGGGAACCGTTGAGGAACAGCGCCCTCATGAAATTGCGGCTTTGATTACTGCAGCCAAAGATATCGGCGACTACGACCACCCCCTGGATGTGCTGGAACAGGTAGCGGTCGGAGAATACCAAGTGGCCAGGGTCATTCGTGAGTATCATACGGACAGGCTATCCCGGAAAGGTTCCAGGCTGCGTTGGCAGGGCGAAGTCTTGCTGATATGGGAACAAACTATTCCTTCACCTCCACAATGAACGTTGCAATCTGCAACACGGTACATCCAGGTGCCGTTTTGTGCTTCTGAAATTTTTCTTCGACTTTTAAAAACATGCTTCACAACACACGATAAATATAGTAATATGGATACCGAAATACCTTTAAGTGAATTTTCTGGAGTAAAGGGGAGGGAGTAAAACCATGTTTTGTTTTCAGTGTCAGGAAACAGCAAAGAATCAGGGTTGTACCGTGAGGGGAGTGTGCGGCAAAAAGGAGGAGACAGCCGATCTTCAAGACGTTCTGGTTTATGTCTGCAAGGGAATTTCCTTCTACGGGGAAAAACTCAAGGAGAGCGGCGTAATCGACAGGGACGCGGGAAGGTTTATCATTCGGGCCCTCTTTGTCACCATCACAAACGCTTCCTTCGATGATGATTCCATCATCGAGTGGATCAAGGAAGGGCTTAAGGTAAAAGACGCCATCGCCAAAAAAGCTGGCGAAGTCGCAGGACCTCTACCCGATTGCGCTACATGGACAACCGAAAGCAAGGATGAAATCATGGCGAAAGCCATGTCCGACGAAGTGCGGCTCAACAGCGTCGATAACGAAGATGTCCGCTCTTTGAGGTCTCTTTTGATCTTCGGGTGCAAGGGGATCGCGGCCTACGCCGAGCACGCCGAAGTCCTCGGCTTCGAGAAGGACGAGATCTACGGATTCCTGATGGAAGCTTTGGCCTCCACGACGAAGGATCTTTCTACGAACGCGATGGTCGAGCTGGTAATGCGGGCCGGACAGACGGCCGTCACCACCATGGCCCTTCTGGACGAAGCCAATACCAGCACATACGGCAATCCAGAGATTACCGAGGTCAATCTCGGAGTAAGAAACAACCCGGGCATACTGATCTCCGGTCACGACCTGAAAGACATGGAAGAGCTGCTCAAGCAGACCGAGGGTACCGGCGTGGATGTCTATACCCACGGCGAGATGCTGCCTGCGAATTATTATCCCGCCTTCAAGAAATACGAGCACCTGGTAGGCAACTACGGGGGTTCCTGGTGGCACCAGAACGAGGATTTCGAGTCCTTCAACGGCCCGATCCTCCTTACAACCAACTGCCTCATACCGGTCAAGAAGGAAAACACTTATCTCGACAGGTTGTTCACCACCGGCGTGGTCGGCTACCCAGGTGCCACACACATTCCAGACAGGCCCGAGGGCGGCTCGAAAGACTTTTCTCAAATTATAGAAAAGGCTAAAAAGTGCGCTCCGCCCAAAGAGATTGAGACGGGCAAAATCGTGGGTGGTTTCGCCCACAACCAGGTAATCGCCCTGGCCGACAAGGTTGTAGACGCAGTAAAGTCAGGCGCTATCAAGCGTTTCGTAGTAATGGCCGGATGCGACGGGCGCTTCCCGTCCCGAGAATACTTCACCGAGGTGGCGAAGAATCTTCCCGAAGATACCGTAATACTCACCGCCGGCTGCGCCAAGTACCGTTACAACAAGCTTGGCCTTGGTGATATCGGAGGCATCCCGCGTGTTCTCGACGCCGGCCAGTGCAACGACTCCTACTCACTTGCCGTAATCGCTCTCAAGCTCAAGGAGGCTTTCGGGCTGGAAGACATCAACGAGCTCCCCCTTTCCTTTGATATAGCCTGGTATGAGCAGAAAGCCGTCGCGGTATTGTTGGCGCTGCTTTCTTTGGGCGTCAAGGGAATCCGCCTTGGTCCGACCCTGCCAGCCTTCCTCTCGCCAAACGTAGCAAAAGTCCTAGTGGAAAATTTCGACATCAAACCCACCGGCAGCGTCGAAGAAGACGTAGCCGCAATAATGGCTGGCAAATAGCCCTTAAACCAAGAGGCCGGCGGATTTGTCCGCCGGCCTCTTTATTTCACTGTTTTTATATATACCCGTTCACAATCGCTGTGAACGGGGGTCATTTGTTTTCTACCTTCAAAAACCGCGCGTTTATGGCAACTATAACCGTAGAGAGCGCCATTACCGCTGCGCCTGCCGCCGGAGACATTACGAAACCGGTTCTGTAGAGCACGCCGGCAGCCAACGGGATGGCTACGACGTTATAAGCCGTCGCCCATACCAGGTTTTGTATCATTTTCCTGTAAGTCGCTCTGGCCAAGGCCATGATGGCGGTCACGTCTCTCGGATCGCTTTT
>Ga0334901_1002989_pt1 | contig 13424 bp, 10 predicted proteins | sample GraSluR3_MG_3_FD_207216 | JGI IMG/M metagenome (GOLD analysis project Ga0334901, IMG submission 207216) | Sludge microbial communities from methane-producing bioreactor in Wageningen University, Netherlands - Granular Sludge_15_08-R3 | ecosystem: Engineered > Bioreactor > Anaerobic >...
CAATCTCTGCTCGATTGTCTGTCCAGCGGAAGGTGCCATTACGATGATTGACAAGCCAAGCGAGGTTTCAATGACATGGAATGAACGTCAGCGGATGATCAGCATGTTTGGGGGGTAAGCCATGCACGAGTATCGGTCTTTTTTAGAAGAAAAAAGAAAAATAGACGAATTGCTGCAGAGCAATTTCCATATTGTAAAGATTATTGAGAACCTCAACGGTGCTTATGTAACTTTGCATCGATTAGGCGGTACGGGCGATGATCATTCTGCAACGGTGCATCTGCTAACAGCAGATGCACGGAGATATATGACTAATGTGCTTTTTGCACAGCGATTGAAGCAATCCATGACTGGATCCTGAATCTTAGGCAGTGCTCTTGCTGAGGAGAAAAAGAACTCAAGCTGCCGAACCGGAGAGCTCATGGAATCAAGTTTGCAATAGCGGATGGAGGCTGAGTACGTATGAAATTAATAGGAGTAGACATTGGCGGTACGTTTACTGATGTTATTTATACCGATACGGATACCGGCGTTTCACGTATTCATAAGACACCGACAACCACAAATGATCCATCGGTCGGCATGGTTAACGGAATTTCAGAACTGTGCAGCCGGTATGGAATTGATCGGGGCAGTGTGGACCATGTTTTTCATGGAACGACGATTGCAACCAACGCAGCTTTGGAGCATAAGGGAGCAAAAACAGCGTTGATTACGACAGAAGGCTACCGGGATGTTTTGCAAATTGGGCGTCATCAGCGCCCGGAAAACTATTCGATCACGCAGGAAATTCCGTGGCAGGACCGTACAATGGTGGAACGGCGTTACCGAAAGACCGTGTCTGAACGTGTCGGTGTTCTCGATGGCAAAGCGTATGAGAAGGTGCCGCTTGATGAAGAAGCAGTGGTGAAGATTCTTGATGAATTTAAGCAGGAGGGCGTTGAATCTGTAGTTGTCGGGTTTCTCTTTTCTTATCTTGACTCAACTCATGAGGAACGCGTAAAAGAGATCATCAGCGAAAAGTTTCCAGAGTTCTATGTCACGACTTCAGCCGATGTCTCACCGCAATTTCGCGAATTTGAACGGTTCGCGACGGCTAGTATGAATGGATTTGTCGGGCCGAAGATGAAGGGCTATATCCAAAGCCTTGAATCACGTTTAAATGATGCGGGAATCTCTTGTGATTTGCTGATTATGACATCTAATGGCGGTGTCGCTAATTCTGCCACCGTTTCGCAAAAACCAGTGATGACACTGTTGTCAGGACCGGCTGCAGGTGTTCTTGGCGGACAATGGGCAGGAAAGTTATCCCATCATGAACGATTAATTACCTTTGATGTCGGCGGAACAAGTGCAGATATCGGAATCGTGACTGAACGTGGCTTTGCAGAATCTTCGGCAGGCGATACGCAAATTGCCGGCTATCCGGTTCAAGTTCCCATGATTGATATCTACACCATCGGCGCCGGCGGCGGAAGTATTGCTTATGTTGATGCCGGTGGCGCATTCAAGGTCGGACCGCAAAGTGCAGGCTCCTATCCCGGCCCTGCATGCTACGGACGCGGCGGGGAACTGCCGACCGTGACCGATGCTACTTTGGTGCTTGGCAGACTGGATTCGGATCATTTCCTTGATGGTGAGATGGAAATCTACCCGGAAAAAGCAGTTCAGGCTGTTCAAAATCTAGCATCAGAACTTGGGCTTGGACTCTATGAAACAGCTGAAGGAATCTTAACAATCGTAAATAATAATATGGCAAATGCTATTCGTTCACGAACGATTCAGAAAGGCTTTGATCCGCGTGGTTTTAGTTTAGCAGCCTTAGGCGGTGGCGGACCGATGTGCTCGATCGAGGTCGCGAAAATTTTGGATATACCGGAAGTAATCATTCCGCCTTATCCAGGTATTACCTCGGCAACGGGGCTGCTGACAACCGATTTGAAATATGACGCGGTTCAAACTATTTTCATGGCAAGTGATAAGGTTGACCTGGATTATTTGAATCAGCGTTTTACGAGTCTCGAAGAAGAGATTACGGCTCAGTTGATCGAAGCTGGATTTGATTCGAATCATATCTCCCTTTTACGCTTCTTTGACTGCCGCTATGTCGGGCAGGGCTATGAATTGCGAATTCCTGTTGAATCCGGCCTAATTGACGAGAGCAATGCGTCGGATATTTGGGATACCTTTCATACGGTACACAAACGCGAATATGGTCATTCATTTTTAAATGCGCCAATTGAAATAGTCAATATGCGCGTGACTGGGATTGGTGAAATGCCGAAAATCGGTGATCCGGATTTTGCTGCAGGCAGCCACTCGCTTGACGAAGCACTGGTCAAAGTCGCTTCGGCATGGTTCCGTGCAGATGGCGAATTAAAGCCTTTCGACACGCCACACTATATGAAGAGCAAACTACCGATCGGCGACGTAATTACCGGGCCTTGTATTATTCTTCAAAAGGATACCACATCGGTTATTCCGCCGGATTGTACAGCAACGATGCGGTCAAACGGAAGCATCATTGTGAAAATAGGAGGCGAGGCGTAATGGTAGATACAAAGAAAGCGATCGATCCGATTACTGCTCAAGTTCTAAGCGGGGCACTCAAGAATATTGCGATTGAAATGGGGCATAAGCTTGCCCGAATGTCCTATTCCAGCATTATTCGTGAATCCAATGATTTCGGCTGTGCGCTTCTTGATGAAAATGGTCAGCAGCTGTGCGAATCCGTGAACAGTACACCGCTGCAATCCGGACCGATCCCCGGGTATCTTCAAGGAATCCGGGAAATCATGGCGGAGAGGGGCTATGATTTCAAACCAGGTGATGTTATTTTGCACAATTCATCATTTTATGGTGCGACGCATCAACCGGACTGTGGTTTTTTTGTGCCCGTCTACTACAAAGATGAGTTGATTGGGTTCTCTTGTTCCACCGCACACCAGCTGGACTTGGGTGCGCTGTCTCCTGGATCGATCGGTATTATTGATGCGGTCGATTGCTTTGCAGAGGGCCTTCAATTTAAGGCAATAAAGGTGTACGAAGAAGGCAAGCCCGTTGATATGGTTTGGCGCATGATTCGTGACAATGTGCGTGCTACAGATATGGTGGTCGGCGATATGGAAGCACAGATTGCGACCTGTCGAATCGGTGCTCAGCGTTATCTCGAATTGGTCGAAAAATTCGGTTTGGAAACGGTTCGTGCCGCGCGCGACTACATGATCGATTATTCCGAACGCGTCCTGCGTCATGAAATCGCAAAGATTCCCGATGGTACCTATCACTCAGTTGGATATATTGATGGCTATCTGGACAGCGAGGATCCAAAGCGTAAAGATTTGAAATTCGATGTAAATCTTACAGTTAAAGGCGATGACATGATTGTTGACTTGACTGGTACCTCTGATCAAGTGGATGATCGGCCGATCAATATGCCTTTCCCTGGAACAACGGACATGGCGGTATACCTGACGATTCGAACGATTTTGCTTGATTCGAAGAAATTCGGCTACATTCCGCAAAATGCCGGACTAATCAAGCCGATCAAGATTATTGCGCCTGAAGGAACACTTGTCAATCCAACCTATCCGGCACCGACGATTTCCCGATTTTGTCCCGGCAACGCGCTTGCAGATACGATTATGCATGCGCTTGGCCAGGCGGTACCGGATCAAATATGTGCCGGGATCGGAAACTTGTACATGGTCGCTTACAGCGGCATGATTGATAAAAAATATTGGGTATATATGGATATTATGGCGGGGAGCTCCGGAGGTCGATACGGAAAAGACGGCATGGACGCAATTGATGTGCTGTATGCCAACACGCGGAATAATCCAATCGAAGATATTGAATCGCATCAACCATTGAGTGTTACGCGATATGAATTTCCAGATGATGCTGCAGCATCCGGAAAATATCGCGGCGGAGTCGGTCCGATTCGTGATATTGAATTTACAGATGAAGGCGGTTTTTCCGTTGAAGGCGAAGGTCAGAAATATGCACCTTGGGGCTTTAACGGCGGCTATGACGGAACGCCGAGCAAACTGATTTTCAGAAACAATGAGGGGAGCGAAACGTCGCTTCCGTCTAAAGTGCCATACAAGAAAACACATCCGGGTGAAACGTTGGAAATTGTCGGTCCATGCGGCGGCGGTTACGGTGATCCCTTCGAACGGGATCCAAAGAGAGTTCTTGCCGATGTGCTTGATGACTATATCTCACTGGAACGTGCGAAAGCCGAGTTCGGAGTAGTTATTAAAGGTCATGAAATTCTTTGGGATGAAACCGAACTCCTGCGCAACGCACGGAGCTGAAAGTTAAGCAGTTGAGTAAAAAAGGACCTTGGGCAAGTATAATCATTGAGAAGATTATGCTTGCATGAAGGTCTTTTTTTTTGTTCAATAGGGTAAAAAATAGATGATCGTTGAAGGTGACATTGATAATTAATAATGTGCTCTGTCACTCCGACGTAAAATTCCTCTTAATTGTTTTTTCCGCTTCTCTACCGACAAAGCTTCCTGCCGGTCGGTGCTCATTTTTTTGAAATGGATCATGGCTCGCGTCGAGCATCCAATAATAGATGCCATTTGTTTGCTGGATTTTGGCTGCATCGTACATTGCTGCAAACCAGTTTGCTTGAATGGATTCGTTAATTGGCAATTTTTCCGCGGTCTGCCAAGGGTGCGGGTACATTCCTGATTGCGCCAGAATTCCCGCTTCTTGTACCGTTAATTTTTTACGAATGGAGACCGGCCATTGTGAGAACCAATGACTGATTGCCTTTGTTAATTGCGGACGTGTTGCTTTGTCGCCTAGATTAATTGCAGGGTAGGCATCAATACCCATTGTTTTGAACGGCATCGACGACCAGTTATTCCAATTCACGGCGTAGCTTACCGTTCCTTGATAACCGGAATGTTTTACTGTATCAATCAGTGTTTGCCATTTATGGCGCTGATCCTGCAGAGAGGTCAGTTCAGTCCCAAGAACCAATTCATCGACCGATAAATGTTTGGCTAGAGCGGCATAGTCTAGTATCAGTGATTGATAAGATTGAAACCATTGGTCCGAACGTTTTGGTATGATGGAGCCCCGCCAGGCGAGGCGATTTTCAGCAACAATATTTTTTTCATCAATGATTGGTCGAAGCATAATGCGCAGCTTTCTTTTTTGGGCTTCAAGTATGACGAATCGGAGCAAGTGCGTACTCGGCGTATCCGTTCCTCGATAGACACGTGTCGGGGTCGCGCCATCAGTATAGATCGGGAAACTGATACCGATCGCATTGGCTCCAAGTGAGACAATATAATTTAAGTTACGTTCGATTAACTCCTGCTGGTGATCAGGATGTGTCTGATCGGCAGATGGATGAAGGTACAGCTGCACTCCTTTTTGAAATTCATTTTTGTGCCATGGAAGCTTCACGATCATCGGTTTCATCTCCTGAGACTGTGCTTTCTCGACTGGACGAGCGGATGCAGGAGCTGTTGGTGACTCAAGGCGTGCGGTGCAGCCGCTTAAAATCAGAATGGGGATCAATAAAATAATGAAGAGTGCTTGACGCATTGCGACCGCTCCCTTTAAACTCATCTCTCAAAAAGTTCATAGACACTGTTTTGGTAAACTGAGCGATACTTGCTGAGTGCGTTGCGATTGATACTTCGGTACACTTGGTCAGTTCGGTCATTGCGCCGCATTAAGATCCATTCAACGTGGTGTTTCATCGGATTTTTCAGAGCAGACTGCCAAATTTTATAGCTGCCCTCATAGATATTGTGGGTTGGCGGGATAAGAGCCTTGAAAAGGATCTGCTCATTGCCAAAGGATTGGCTGAGAATGAATCCGCCGTGATAGTGATGTTTCATGTATTCAGCCACTTGCAGCTGGCTCTTGTTTAGATAGGATTCCTGCCATGACGAGGGTTCTTGAACGGTGATCGCAGAAAGGGTGAATGTTTGTATAAACGATAATAAAATGAGTCCGGCTAAAATGGCGGACGTCGAAATATACCACCATTTGTGAGGAATCCATGAGACTAAAAGTCCGCCGAAAACAGCTGCGGGAATGATCATCAGTAGACCGAAACGGACATTGTACAGAGAGCCATTGATTTGTTCTACATATAGTGGCCGCTGACCGCTTTCCAGGGCATAGATAAAAAAAGGGATCATCACAAATAAGCAGAGAGCCGGCCAAAGTGATGGCGTACATTTTCTCGCAATAATCATAACCAGTGCCCCGAGAAACATAACAAGGACGATCGCCAGGCTCAAATTATTGACGACAGCATAGTAATAGGTTTTGGCGGAGATCAGCCAATTGCCGATGTCCGGGTCATTGGCGCTCACCCAGAGTGTAGACTTTGCATAGTCGCCATTCTGCCACTCCAAAATATTACCGAAAATCATGCCGCACCAAATCATCCATGAACCGATGCCGAGAAATGCGAGATAGAAGAAAGCGAGCGCCGTACCTTCAGCTTTTTTAAACGAATAGTGCATGAACACTCTGCAGATAACGACAACACTGAGTGCAAGCAGGAGTACCCAGGATTCGTAGCGTGACAAGGTGGCGAGAACGCTTGCGATAGCTGCATAAATCAAATGCTGATAGCGGTCGGTTTGAATCCAGCGCTGCGTTTCATAAACCATTCCTGTCATGCATGCGAACAACAGGAGCTCTGTCATCGGTGTGCTCTGCATGTACAGGATATTTGGATTAAGTAGAAAGATCAGTGCTCCTGCGACAGCGCCGGTCTTGTTTCCTGATAGTTGAAAGACGATTTTATAAATTAAAGTGCCGGCGATGATATAGGCAAGCATGGAGAAAAAAGAAGCGGCGATTCCGTTAAAATACAGTACATTGCTCCAGATAAGCGGCAGCATGAGCAGGTGGGGAAAAGGCAGCCAAACAGCGCCTAGCTGAGCGAGCCCTTTGGTCGGTCCGTCAATCACACGGCGTGCGATCTCCAGATGCGAGATTGTATCGAAATAATTCAATGTCAGACCATGGCGGAAATACCACAGGAATGCGGCAATGGATAGCATCGAAGCAGCAATGATGACGGAAGCGGTCATCCAGTCAATTTTTATCCTAGATATTTTCTGGGTTCGTTTTTTCATGTACATTCATTCCTTTTAAATGGATCTCTGGTGGACCAGCGTTGCCTCTTTGTTCAAATCTTGGCCATGTTCGGTTTTATTCCAGATGTAACGTGTCCTTGGATTGATCAGTTCAAAGATCATTCGATAGCTGATATAGCTGATGAACAGCCACCATACAGGAACCAGAAGCATATATTTGACACTGCCGTAGCTGCCGCGTTTCAGACAGGCAATGACCTGCTGATAGAAAAGCAGCAGATTGCCTAAAATGGTTAATGCAATGCCGATTGAGTAAAGCGGCAGGGGAAATAAAGATGCGATGATCTCGCTTTTGGTTGTAAAGTACATAATGGTCATCCCCCAGAAAACAGGATTCAGCAAGAGACATGCGGGCGTCCCCAGCATGAGCAAAATGTAGCAAAACCACCTGAGCGGACCCATTGCTCGTGCGCTTCTCAACGGATGGCGCGTATAGACAAGCCCGGTTTGAAGATAGCCCTTCATCCAACGGCGGCGTTGGCGATCGGCCATGCCCATTTGGGTCGTCGCTTCCTCATATGTGATTGAATCGATCATCTGGATTCGGTAGCCATGCAGTGCAAGAGCACCGGCAAGATCTGCATCTTCGGTAACATTATATGGATCCCATCCGCCAATTCCCGCTGCTTTTGGAGGAAGTTCATCAGGAGCAATAGCAATTTTCCACAATATTTCTGTACGAAAATGGTTTGATGTACCGCCAAGGGGCGGGATCAAACCGATCTTCGCCAATCCTTGAAGCACCCAGTTGAAGTGAACTGCGTAATCAATCCAGTAAAAACGAGTCAGCCAATTTGTCTGATCGTTCCAGAAACTTAGCTGCGCTTGGACGCAGGCCACATTTTTTGGAATCGTTGACGACCGAAACGCGGCGACTGCCTTGATCAGTTGATCGGGATCCGGTCGATCTTCGGCATCGTAGATCACGCAGAACTCACCAACTGCTTGTTCCAGCCCCATATTAAGTGCTTTTGGTTTTGTCTTCGGTTTGCAATCCGGGACGATGATCTGGGAGAAGTAGCAAGGCAGGTTCATGCTGTCTGCCATTGACCGAGTTTCGTCATCGTCTTCTTCAAGAAGGAGCAGAACCTGCAGCTTATCTTTGGGGTAGTTTAATTGACCGATTGATTTAACAAGGCTGGGCAGCATGTTCGCTTCATGGTACAGGGGGATAAATACGGTATAGACCGGCAGTTCTGTCTGCATTGTTTCCGCAGATACGGAAGAGGATTCATTACCGCGGCTGGCTGCACACCAGAGCAACAGCTTAAAACCGACAAAGCAGGTGTAAAAAAGAAGCGAGAGTGTAATAAAAATGAGTCCGGCTATGCGCGGATTAATGATAAGAATGCTAATAAAAATAATGGCGGCAGATAAATAGAAGCAGAGCTGTCCCCGACTCATTAATGATTTTGCCGTATAACGTATGATTCCTTTTGAGGATGATTTCTCCATAAATGTTTGCGCCCCACTTTCACCTGTTTGTCATCCGTATAGGGAAAGCTATTCATTTTTGGGACAAATATTCTATGAAAATAGTTTGTGGAGTGAAAAACAGTGGATTGGAAGGCGCGGCGATTGAACGATTCAGATTGTAGTTTTAATGAACGGTATGTATATAAAAGGGATAGATGGTATTAGGGATGGATAAGAAATTGTTAGACAAATTACGGTCCAATGCGCAACAAAAAACTCCTGTCTTGAATAACAAAACAGGAGTATCTATAGAAAAATGATGAAATTGAAGGATTTAGTTGATCATTGCGTGCCGATCATATAAATGAACAAGATTTTTAGGGTTGAGCAATTCCGCTGCGGTTGCAGGAGCAAACGGTATTTCGTGGACAAGTGTTTTAATGGGCATTCCGGTTTGGATTGATTGGTTCACTAGCTCACATGTTTTGTTGTATCCAATAAAAGGGACGAGTGCGGTTGCTAAAACAGAACAGTTTTCCGCTTGACTCAGGCACTTTGCTTCATTCGCTTGAATGCCGTCGATGCAGTTGACTCGGAATGTGTGCAGCGTTTTTTGCAGCAAATGTGTCGAAACAATCAGATTGCGAACGATAATCGGTTCAAATGCATTGAGCTCCAGCTGACCGGCTTCGGATGCCATGGTAATGGTTGTGTCGTAACCGATGACTTGGAATGCCACTTGATTGACGAGTTCAGGAATGACCGGATTCACTTTGCCAGGCATGATGGATGAACCGGCTTGTTTTTTCGGCAGACTCAGTTCATTGAATCCGAACTGGGGACCGCTCGAAAGCAGACGCAGGTCATTCGCCATTTTTGACAGGGTTATGGAGAGCAGTTTATAGCTATGAGAGAGCTGGACGAATGCGTCGACATTTTGAGTCGCATCGATCAGATTATCTGCTTGACGCAAGTCTTCATCTAAAAGCTGACTCAACTTAGGAACAATGTGTTCGACATAATAAGCGGTGGCATTGACGGAAGTGCCGATTGCTGTGCCGCCAAGGTTCAACGCTTTTAAAGCTTCTCGGCTACGAGTAAATTCCGATAAATGGCGTCCAATAGCTGCGGCAAACGCCTTAAATGTGCTGCCAACCGTGGTCGGCAGGGCATCTTGCAATTGTGTCCGCCCAAGTTTTATAACCTGTTCTAAAGCATCCGCTTTGCGGAGCAGGCTGCTCAGCAGATCCTCAATTTCCAAAGAAAGCAGACGGGTCAGTTGCAGAAGTGCCAGCTTGCTTGCGGATGGGAACACATCATTTGTCGACTGGGATTTATTCACATCATCGTTCGGATGGACGAGGCAGTAATCTCCCTTACGTCCGCCCAACCATTCAATCGCCCGATTAGCGATGACTTCATTTGCATTCATATTAATGGACGTTCCCGCACTTCCTTGAATCGGCGGGACAATAAAATGAGCGTCAAATTGCCGATCCAAAATTTCATCGCAAGCACGTGTGATCGCATCTTTCTTTTCCTTGGTTAGTTTCCCATCTTCATAATTAACGAATGCAGCTGCCTTTTTGATTTGTGCCAGTCCATTGATTAGTTCGACATCAAGCTTTTCTGATGTAACATCAAAATTTTCCCTTGCCCGCAGTGAGTGAATACCATAATAGGCGAACTCAGGGACCTGTTTCGTACCGAGCGAATCTTTTTCGTTTCTCACGAACTCATTCCTCCAATTCATGTCATCCTGCACGTTTAAAATAGTTGAAAAGGAACAAAATTGCTATACCTGCGCACGAACTCCTTGATTAAAAAAAATCCTAGACAATTAATTTAACGAAATAAATTTTAGTGTCAAATAAATTAACAAAATAACGAGTGAATGTCATAAAATCTGACTATGACTTTTGCTTTCTTTTTGATTCACTAATATAATAAATTCGGATAAGGATGATAAGAAGGAGCTGGACTGCCCGAATGGACGCGATTGATCGCAAAATACTGAACCGGCTGCAGCAGAATGCACGTGTGTCGATTAAAGCATTGGCAAATGAATGTTTTATCTCGTCGCCGACCATATCGGCGCGTATTCATCAGATGGAGAAACAAGGAATCATTAAAAATTACTATACGTTAATTGATTACAAAAAAATGGGTTATCACATTAAGGCATATGTCAACTTGAAGGTTGAGCCGAGCGATAAACACGAATTCTATAAATATATCGAGAAAATTCCTAATGTACTTGAATGCGATTGTGTTTCCGGTGAATTTGCGATGCTGATCAAAGTTATTTTCGAGAGCACGGAACTGCTTGATTCGTTTATTAATGAACTGCAGCGGTTTGGCAAAACGAATACACAGATTGTGTTTTCAACACCTGTAATTGTCCGCGGAATTGAACTCGATTCTTTCGAACGCCGTGAATTTCCACATAAACAAAATTGAGTTAAGATAGTAGTAAGTTTATGAGTTACTTGCAACTTAATTTGTGAATAAAGGGATGGCATAATGCAGAATAATTCACACGCGGCCTGTACAACAGTACTGGTCGGCAAGGGCGCGACACTCGATGGGTCAACGATGATTGCACGGAATGGAGACAGCTATGAAGTGCTCGTTCCGAAAAAGTTCACGGTGCATCCGCATCAAGTGCTGGAAAAAGAGGAGACCTATGTGTCGCCGAGCAACCGCTTCACAATCACCTTGCCAAAGGAACGCTATCGTTATACGGCGATTCCCGATCGAGAGGAACGTTATGTTACGTTTGAAGATGCGGGGATTAATGAGAGAAATGTCGGCATGAGTGCGACGGAAAGCATTTACGGTAATCCGCGTGTGCTGGGCTATGATCCGCTCGTTGAAAATGGAATTGCCGAGGATTGTATGGTCACGGTTGTGCTGCCGTATATCAATTCGGCGCGTGAAGGTGTGCAAAGACTCGGGGCGATTGTTGAAAAATATGGTGCTGCCGAGTCCAATGGCGTCTTGTTCTCAGACAAGGACGAAGTCTGGTATATGGAAATTGCAACCGGTCATCAATGGGTTGCTCAACGCATTCCAGATGATTCCTATGCGGTGGTTGCCAATCAGACGGCAATTCAAGAAATTGATCCCTATGATAAGGACAATTTCCTTCTGGCGACCCATTTGATTGATTTTATTGAAAAGCATCATCTCAATAACGGCTTTGACACGATCAACTTCCGGAGTATTTTCGGACGGCAAAATGTATTTGACCGTCATTACAATACGCCGCGCGTCTGGTATGGTCAAAAATATTTGAATCCGGAAATCGAACAGGATCCGATGTCGAATGATCTGCCATTCCTGTGCAAGGCAAGCAGAAAAATCGGTGTTGATGACATTGCCTATATTCTAGATTCGCACTATCAGGAAACGCCTTTCGATCCATTGGGCAGCGGAAGCGAGGCAGAGCGGACCACTTTCCGCGCGATTTCATTAAATCGAACTCAAGACTCGCATATCTTGCAAATCCGTCCTGATGTTCCGGATGCATTCGCGGGCATTCAATGGGTGTCGCTTGCCGGCACATTCAGTCCTTATGTGCCTTTTTATACGAACATTACATCAGTGCCAGAATCATACGAAGTTACGCCGATGAAGCTGTCTCTTGATTCGGCATACTGGCTGTATAAAACGATTCCGGTCATCGTTGAACCGCATTACAACGCCTTTCTCAAACAGGTGCTTGATTATAAAGAACATCTGTACAGTAAATTTCTTGGGAAGATCGCTGAGACCGACGAAGCGGCAAAAAATACGAGTCAAGACAATGTGGTAGATGTTCTGAATGAGGCAAGCAGCGAAACTGCCGAGCTCGGGTTAAGCGAGACGCGCGCGCTCTTGCAAGACTTGACGACGCAATCCATGAGTATGTCGAAACTGACGTTTAATATGGATAAGAATTTGTGAAATTTGAACAAATAAGACGTATAAAAGAGTGGCTACTTTTTCCTTAGTGGCTGCTCTTTTTACGTCACTCGATTTAGAGTATTATTGTATTTAGAAATAGTTACAGACAAGCTGAGATACAGATGAGTGGAGGAATCAAAATGAAAATTACAGTGATTGGTGCAGGAGCAATGGGACTCAGATATGGAGTGCTTCTGCAAGAAGCAGGTAACGACGTCGATTTTGTTGAACCGTGGAAACCGAGCTATCGGGCGATTCGCGAACAAGGCGGCGTCTATGTTTCTCGCGACCATCAGAATCAGCATTTGGTACCGGTTGATGTTTTCCTGCCTGCTGAATACGCGCAGACTCCGGATCTGGTGATTTTATTTACAAAACAGATGCAGTCCGAAGAAGCGATGCAGGCTTGCCAGCATTTTATTGGCGAGCACACCTATGTTTTGACGAATCAAAACGGGATCGGTTCAGTGGATGAGATTCGCAAGTATGTGCCTGATGAACGCATTATTGCAGGGATTGCGTTAATCGCGACTGTTCTTGACGCACCGGGAAAAGTAGATTTCATGGGTGCAAAGGGTGCGGCACACACGCAGCTGGTGAATGTCACGGAAAATCCGGATGCATTCACACATGAGGTCGTCCGAGAATTTGAAAAAGCGGGCATGAATCCGACGCTTCAAACTAACTACATGGGAACGCTGTGGTCTAAACTGCTCATGAATTCGGTCATCAACACGTTGTGCACATTGATGGATATCACGATGGGCGAGTATGTGGCTTATTCCGGGGCGGATGAGTTATCCCGACGCTTGATTGATGAAGGGTATGCTGCGGGCGTTGCGGATGGTGTCAAATTTATGCAAAGCCGTGAAGAGATGTTGCAGATTATCGATCATGAAAGCTCGCAGGTCA
>Ga0334901_1002991_pt1 | contig 13420 bp, 9 predicted proteins | sample GraSluR3_MG_3_FD_207216 | JGI IMG/M metagenome (GOLD analysis project Ga0334901, IMG submission 207216) | Sludge microbial communities from methane-producing bioreactor in Wageningen University, Netherlands - Granular Sludge_15_08-R3 | ecosystem: Engineered > Bioreactor > Anaerobic > Unclassified...
CGGCGTGGGCCAGCGATCGTATTACGCCTTCCGCATCCTCAAACAGCACGGGTTTTGGGTGCGCAATCTGTCGGGCGGCATGACGTCATGGAAGGCGGCGGCGAAGAGGTAACGGCGCGCACGGGAAGCGGCCGGGCGATGGACGGTAACGTAACCTGAACCTCCAAGCGAGCGAGGTCGATCCGATGATCCCGACGTTGTTCTCGGTCAGTTACGCGGGACTCTGGGGGCAGCACCGTCTCGACGTCGAGTCGTTCCTCCGCAAGGCGGCCTCGCTCGGCTATCCGGCGGTCGAACTCATGGGTAAGCGCCCGCACGTGTCGATCGTCGACCTCGACGAGGAAGCCCTCCAGCGGATCGCCCGAACCGCCGAGGAGGTCGATGTCGAAATCGCCACGATTGCCGGATACACCGATTTCACCATGAGCCGCGAAACGGAGATCCCCTCCGTGGAGATCCAGGTCGCCTACGTGCGCGCCCTGGCTCGAATGGGGGCGGTGCTGGGGGCGAAGATCGTTCGTGTGTTCACCGGCTACGCCACGGAGTGCGACGGATGCCGCGCCGACTGGGACGTGTCGGTCGAGGCCCTGCGCGAGTGCGCCCGGGTCGTGGGCGACTGCGGCCTGACCTTGGGCGTTCAGAACCACCACGACGTGGGCGTCGGGGTCGACGCCTTTGCCGAGCTGCTCGACGACGTGGATCACCCGCAATGCCGGGCGATGTTCGATCCCTGGGCACCGGCGTTGCACGGCGACGATCTGCGCGAGGTGGCGCGGCGCCTGGCCCCCCGCATGGTCCAGACGACGCTGGCCGACTATGTCCGGCTGCCGCGCTATCGCTATCGACCCGGTCTGGTGAACTACGAACGCCAGGACGACCTGATCCGCGCGGTCCCCCTGGGCGAAGGGTTCGTCGATCTGGCCGGCTTCTTCGCCGGGCTGCGACAAGGCGGCTTCGACGGGTACGTGGCCTACGAGATGTGCTCCCCCCTCCGCGGCGGCGGTAGCGAGGAAAACCTCGACCGCGCCGCCCGAATCGGCCTCGGGAAGATCCGCGAGCTTGCAGCCGTACCGTGCTAATCCGAAGGCGGGCCAGGCGCGCTGATTCGCAGGAAGGGACGCGTCGTGGCAATCTCGGCGCGAAAACAAGCGTGCCGGTTCGCCTTGCGCACGGATGCGTGGCCTATACTTCAGGCGGAAACTGTTGTATGGGAGAAAGCATGTTTCTGTTTGGCCGCTCCACACAATCGCACGCCGTTTCGGGCTTCATCCGCCAACTTGTCGACTTGACGAGCCCGAACCGCCCCCCTCTCGACGGGGATTCGCGAGCGGACACCCGATCGAATCGTTCTTTACCGGCCTTGTTGGCGCCATGGGAACGAGGAAACCCCGTGGTCGAGGAGGTCGCCTACGCCTTGACCAAGGACTTCTCCGACCGAGGCTTGGCGTTGGTGCTGCCTCAGCCTTTTCGGGCCGTCGACGTCGTCGTGGGGTTGTGGCTGGGTTCCCCGCGTTTCGTGCTGGCCGAGGTGCGGCAGAACGCCGCGTTGGGGGGCGGATTCTGGCAGCTCGGAATCGAAATCACCGAGCTTGTCGATTCGGGCTCGCCCGCGATTCGGCCTCTCGCGCCGCTGGCCACCCGCTTGATCCCGATGCCGTCCGCCGCGAGATCGGCGCGGGCGACTTGAGCCCCCCAGTCAATGAGGTTATGCTGTCAATGCAATCTCGACCAAGTGTCCGGCGGTCGGAGCGAGGCCGAGGTGACGCCGTGGCGGCTCGTTCGGCCGAAATGGGGACTCGTGTCGCGTTTCTGCGGGGATGCGTCTTCAACCGGGTGGGTGACCTTCTGCCGGAACGCGCCGGGGCCGTCCGTCGAGAGAAACGACGGCGCAGACTCACGATCAGGTTTCCCCCTTGCGCGGCCGATTCCAGCCGAGAGGAAAGGGAGGCTCGCCCGGAGCATCGCAAGGAATGGCAGAGACCAGCAAGGAGACGCATCGCCCCGCACAGGTCGGAACCCCGGTTTCCGGCAGAAGGGCGTCGAGTCGGCGGCGTTGGCTCGTGGCGGCGATCGGCGCGGCCGGGCTGATCGCCAGTGTCGCGCTCTGGCAGGGACTGGCGGCCCGGGAGCGTCGTCTCGCCGAAACGCAATTCCGCCTCGACGCGGAGATCCGGATTCGGTCGATCGACCGCGAGTTTCTCGGCGACGCCAGCGCCATCCATTTTCTCTCGGCCTTCTACGCCGCGTCGGACTACGTTTCTCGCGACGAGTTCGAAACGCTCGCCGAGCGGGTTCTCGCGGGGTCGCATCACGCGCTGGCTCTGGAGTGGTTTCCGCGCGTGCCGGCGGAGGGGCGGGCCGCCCACGAGGAGTCGGCCCGCGATGAGCGCGTGCCCGACTACCAGATCACGGAGATCCGCGACGGCGAGCCGGTCCGGGCCGCGGCGCGCGACGAGTACTTCCCGCTCTATTACGTGGTGCAATCGGGCCACGCCCCTAATCCGTTGGGGACCGACATGGGCACCGATGGCGAAACCAGGGCGGCGATGGAGCGGGCCCGTCAGAACGACGAGGTGACGACCAGCGGCCCGATCCTTCTCGATTCGGAAACCCCGCCGGCAATCGCCGTCCGGATGATCGCTCCCGTTTGGAGGAAAGGGACCGATCCGGGCGCCTCGCGCGACCCGCAGAACCTCTTGGGGTTCGTCTCCCTGGTCGTCCGCCTCGACTCGCTCATTGAGGACGCCGTCGACTACCTGCCGTCCCGAGGGATCGACATCCACGTCATCGACGAGTCAGCCAGCCGTGGCGCACGGATCGTCGCCTGGCGCGCTTGCGAGAGCCGCCGTGCCCCGTTGATTCCCCGCGACAATCCCCGCGAGGCGGCGCCGAGAGGAATGCACCATGCCGGCGCGCTGAGCGTGCCGGGCCGGTCGTGGTCGGTTCACTGCACGCCGACCGACGCCTACCCGGGGGTTCCCGCGACCTGGCCGCCGCCGCCCGTCGGCAGCTTGGCCCTGGGCCTTCTGGTTACCGCGCTGGTCACGCTGTACGTCAGCGTGCTGACCGGGCGGGCGGAACGGGTCGAGCAGTTGGTCGTCGAGCGGGCCGCCGACCTGAAGCGGGCCAACCAGAGCCTCGAGGCGGAAATCGCCGAGCGCGAACGCACCGAGGCCGTCTTGCGCGATTCCGAGGCGCTGTACTCCTCGCTGGTCGAGAACCTCCCGGTCCGCGTCCTCCGCAAGGACCTGGAAGGCCGCTTCACGTTCGCCAACGAGTCGTTCTGTCGTCTGCTGGGCAGACCGCTCGAAGAGATCCTGGGCAAGACCGACGCCGATTTCTATCCCCCCGACTTGGCCGAGAAGTACCGCGCCGACGATCGCCGCGTGGGCGAGACGGGCGAGTTGTTCGAGTGCGTCGAGGAGAACACGAAGGGGGGCGAAATCCGTTACGTGCAGGTGATGAAGTCGCCGGTCCGCGACGCCGGCGGCGCGATCGTCGGGGTGCAGGCGGTCTTCTGGGACGTGACCGAGCAGAAGCGGGCGGCCGAAGCCCTCCAGAGGGCCAAGGAAGCCGCCGAGAGCGCCAGCCGCGCCAAGAGCTTCTTCCTGGCGAATATGAGCCACGAGATCCGCACCCCGATGAACGTGATCATCGGGATGACCGAACTGTTGCTCGAAACGCCGATCTCCGCCGAGCAACGCGAGTACCTCGTGGCCGTTCAGGAGTCGGGAGAGGCCCTCTTGTCGCTGATCAACGACATCCTCGATTTTTCGAAGATCGAGGCCGGGCGCATGGATCTCGACCTCGCGACCTTCGACCTCCACGACACCCTGGGCGACACGATGCGGTGGCTGGCCCTTCGGGCGCACGACAAGGGGCTCGAGTTGGCCTGCCACATCCGGCCCAACGTCCCCGTCACCGTGATCGGCGACCGCGCCCGGCTTCGGCAGGTGGTCGTCAACCTGCTCGGCAACGCGATCAAGTTCACCGACCGGGGCGAGGTCGTATTGGAGGTCTCGCGCGAGCCCGACGATGGCGACGAACTCGTTCTGCACTTCGCCGTCTCCGACACGGGCATCGGAATCGCCCGGGAGAAGCTCGACGCCGTTTTCGAAGCCTTCGAGCAGGCCGACACCACGACCACCCGACGCTTCGGAGGCACCGGCCTGGGCCTGGCCATCTCGGCGAGGCTGGTGAGCTTGATGGGCGGGCGCATCTGGGTCGAGAGCCGACTCGGCGAGGGGAGCGTCTTCCATTTCACGGCCCGATTCCAGCCGGCGCCCGAAGAGGAATCCACCGCCGGCCGCGACGCCCGGTACGCGGTCCTCCAAGGCACCCCCGTGCTCGTCGTCGACGACAACGCCACGAATCGTCTCATCCTCGAAGAAACGCTGCGCAACTGGGGCATGAGGCCCCAGACCGCCTCCAGCGCCGACGAGGCCCTGGCTCGCATGCGGCGGGCGCAAGAGGTCGGCGCGCCCTTTCCCCTCGTCCTCACCGACGTGCACATGCCCGATCGCGACGGCTTCGACCTGGTCGAGACCGTGCGGGGCGACCTCCAGATCGGCAGCACGATCATCATGATGTTGACCTCCGGCGATCAGCCGGGCGACATCGCCCGGTGCGAGCAGATGGGCGTCGCCTGCTACCTGTTGAAGCCCGTCAAGCAGTCCGAGTTGTACGACGCCATTGCCCTGGCCTTGGGCCTCCGCTCGGAGAAAGAGGAGGGCGCGGAAGCGCCTTCCGAACTCTCGCGCCCGAGCCGGCCCCTGCGAATCCTGCTGGCCGAGGACAGCCTGGTCAATCAGAAGCTGGCCCTCGGACTTCTCGAAAAGCGGGGGCACGCGGTCACCGTCGCCAACAACGGTCGCGAGGCCATTGCCAAGACCGAGTCGCAGACGTTCGATCTGGCGCTGATGGACGTTCAAATGCCCGAGATGGACGGGCTCGAAGCCACCGCGGCCATCCGGGCCCGCGAACGGCGTCACGGAGGCCACTTGCCCATCATCGCCATGACCGCCCACGCCATGAAGGGCGACCGCGAACGGTGCCTCGAGGCGGGCATGGATGGATACGTCACCAAGCCGATCCGCACCCGGGCGCTGTTCGACGCCATCGAGTCGCTCGCGGGCCCCGCCGAGCAACGAAATGGGCCGACAGATTCCGGCGAGTCGCAACGCCCGGACGACACGACCCCGGAAGGACATGCCGATGTCGATTGGGCCGAGACCCTGCGGGCCCTTGGAGGGGATCCCAAGTTGCTCAAGGCCGTCATCGACGCCGCCGTCGAGGAGTGTCCCCGCCTTCTGGAGAAGATTCGACAGGCCGTCGGCGAAAACGACCCCGGGGCGCTGCGCGTGGCGGCGCATGCCTTGAAGGGCTCCATCCGCTATTTCGGGACGGGTTCGGCCTACCGGATCGCCTACCAACTCGAGGCGATGGCCCGAGACGCCCGCCTGGAGAAGGCCGAGGAAAGCCTGGCCACCCTCGAGGGGGAGGTGGCACGGCTGATGCCGGTTCTGCTAGAATACAGCCGACGGCACTCCGCCGACCAACAACGCGACCAAGCCGACCCAAACACGTGATCCGAGTTTTTGTTCCGGGCCAAGAGAACGCCGTTGGCCGCAGGAGACCTACCCATGCCACACGTACTCGTGGTGGATGACTCTTCCGTCGATCGTCGCCTCGTCTGCGAGCTTCTGCGCCGGCAGTCGCGGTGGACCGTCGAGGATGCCGCCAACGGCGTCGAGGCGTTGGCGCGAATGAAGGGCTCGTCGCCCGATCTCGTGCTCACCGATTTGAACATGCCGGTGATGGACGGCCTCGAGCTGGTCCATGCCATCCGCCAGCACCACCCCGGCGTGCCGGTGATCCTGATTACCGCCTACGGCAGCGAGACCCTGGCCACCGAGGCACTCAAGCGGGGGGCCGCCAGCTATGTGCCCAAGTCGCAGTTGGCCGAGCGGCTCGTCGATACGATGGAAGAGGTGCTCGCCCTGGCCCACGCCGACCGCAGCTACGAGCGCCTCATCGGGTGTCTGGCCAAGACGCGATTCACCTTCCTGCTCGAAAACGACCCGGCCCTGATCGACCCCCTGGTCGACCTCGTGCAGCGGATGGTGGCCGGCATGGACCTGGCCGATTTCTCCGGGCGGCTCCGCGTCGGGGTGGCCCTCAAGGAAGCGTTGCTCAACGCCCTGTTTCATGGTAGCCTGGAAATCAGCAAGGAGGAGATGCAGGAAGTCCAGCACTCCCTCCTCGACGACAAAGATCTCAGCCTCGTCGAGCAGCGCCGGTCGCAGCCGCCCTACCGCGACCGCAGGGTCTTTGTCGACGTGACCTTGTCGAAGACCGAAGCCCGCTTCGTGATTCGCGACGAAGGCCCGGGCTTCGACGTGACGACGATCCCCGATCCCAACGACCCCGGAGCCCTCGAGCCCGAGCAAGGGCGAGGACTGTCGCTGATCCGCACCTTTATGGACGACGTCCTGTTCAACGACACCGGCAATGAGATCACCATGATCAAGCGACGAGAGCAGGACGAACAACCGCAACCAAGCACCGATGCCTGATGCGCGGCCGAAGGAGGCTTGTTCATGCCAACCGTGCTCGTCGTCGACGACTCCGCCGTCGACCGCCGTCTCGTCGCCGAATACCTCAAGGTAGACCAGGATCTCCATCTCGAGTACGCCGTCCACGGCGCCGAGGCCCTGGAGAAGATGGAGTCGCGACTCCCCGACCTGGTGGTGACCGACCTGATCATGCCTGAGGTCGACGGGCTCGAGTTGGTCGCCGCGGTGCGGAACCGATACCCCCTCGTCCCCGTGATCCTCATGACTTCGAAGGGAAGCGAGGAGATCGTGGTCCGGGCGCTGCAGTCGGGCGCGGCGAGCTACGTGCCCAAGCATACCTTTGCCCGCCGGCTTCTGAGCACGGTGCAAAACGTGCTGGCCGTGTCGCGCCGCCAGCGGAGGCACTCGCGGCTCATGGAATGCCTGACCAAGACCCGTTGCGTCTTCCAACTCGAGAACAAGGCGGCCCTGGTCCACCCGATGGTCACCTACCTGCAGGAGCGCGCCACCCATCTGGGCGTCTGCGACGAGTCCGACGCCACGCGCATCGGCGTCGCCCTGGAAGAGGCCCTGGCGAACGCCCTCTACCACGGCAACCTCGAAGTCGGCTCCGAGTTGCGGGGCGAGGACGACCAGGCCTACCACTCCCTGATCGCCCAACGGTGCCAGACGCCCCCCTACTGCCACCGCCGCGTCCACGTGCGAGCCGAACTCTCTCGCGACGAGGCCCTCTTCGCCATTCGCGACGAGGGCAATGGGTTCGACCCCGCTTCCCTGCCCGACCCGACCGATCCGGCCAACCTCGAAAAAGCCAGCGGCCGCGGGCTGCTTCTGATGCGGGCCTTCATGGATGACGTGGGCTACAACGACGCGGGCAACGAGGTCACCCTGATCAAACGCCGCGCGGCGCCCCCTCCGACAAGCGACGCTTGACCCGAACGGCTCCCGAATCGCCCCGAAACGCGCTCTCCGCCTCGCAACGGTCCTGCGCGGCCGGCCCATCCCGGCCCGCACACGCCGCGCTCTACGAATAGAAGCTCGCCACGCTCTCGACGACGTACTCGGCCTGCTCGTCGGATAGCTCGGGATACACGGGCAGGGCCAACGTCGCATCGGCGGCCACTTCGCTCTCGGGAAAATCGCCTCGCTTATGGCCCAGGCCGGCGAAGCACTCTTGCAGGTGCAGGGGCACGGGGTAGTAAACCTCGGTCCCCACGCCGCGATCCTTCAAATACGCGCGAAGCTCGTCGCGACGCTCGACCCGCACGACGAACTGGTTATAGATGTGCCGGCGGTCGGCCAGCGACTCGGGCAGCCCCACGGGCCCTCCGTCGGTCAGGCCGGCTTCCCGAAAGAGTCGCCGATAACGGTCGGCGTTGTTTTGCCGGGCGGCCGTCCAGGCGTCGAGATGGGGCAGCTTCGCGCTGACGATGGCGGCCTGCAACGCATCGAGCCGGAAATTGCCCCCCACCAGCGAATGGTAGTATTTCGGCTTGGCCCCGTGCCCGCGAAGCACCTGAAGACACTGAGCCTTGGCCTCGTCGCGGGTGACGACCATCCCCCCGTCACCGGCACACCCCAGGTTCTTCGAGGGAAAGAAGCTGAAGCAGCCGTAGTCGCCCATCGACCCGGCGCGGCGGCCCCGATACTCGGCCCCAATGGCCTGGGCCGCGTCTTCGATCACCACCAGACCGTGGCGCCCGGCCACGTCGAGCAGCGGATCCATCTCGGCGCACTGGCCGAAAAGGTGCACGGGAACGACGGCCTTGGTTCTCTCGGTAATCCTTGCCTCAAGCCGAGTTACGTCGATGTTGCAGGTTCTGGGGTCGATGTCGACGAAGACGGGCGTGGCCCCCACGCGCGCGACGCAACCGGCCGTGGCGAAAAAGGTGTAGGGCGTCGTGATGACCTCGTCGCCCGGCCCGATTCGCTCGGCCATCAGGGCGATCAGCAGGGCATCGCTCCCCGACGATACTCCGACGCCGTAAGGGCTGCCGCAATACTCCGCCACCCGCCGTTCGCACTGCTCGACCTTGGGGCCGAGGATGAACCATTGGCTCTCGAACACCTCCTGAACGGCCCGATCGATCTCGGCCTTGATGCGAGCGTATTGAGCCTTGAGGTCGAGCAGCGGGACGTTCTTCGGAGGGGTCACCGTAGTCCTCTTCTTGCGGAATTCTCTCGGAAAGGGGGCCGCGCGGGCCCTCGGTAATTCTAGCCCACGAAAGAGCGGCAACCGAGGGGATGGGCCGGGAGCCACGTGCCGGGACGGCCCTTCCGGTGCTTCGTAACAAGGGCTCCTCCTTGTCCGCGGCGGGCAGTCTTCTGGTCAACCGCCGGGCCGTCTTTCCAATTGGTCCCGCCGATCGCGGTACCGATGCCCGTCCGAAACGTCTTTTGGTCAACGACCCGCCGGTTTTTCCAGTTCGGCCCGCCGATGGTGGTACCGATGTCCGTTCGGGGCGTCTTTTGGTCAACCGCCGGGCGGTGTTTCCAGTTCGGCCCGCCGATTGGAGTACCGATCCGCGTTCGAGGAGTCTATTGGTCAACAGGCTGGCCGTTTTTCCAGTTCGGCCCGCCGATTGGGGTACCGATCCGCGTTCGAGGAGTCTTTTGGTCAACAGGCTGGCCGTTTTTCCAGTTCGGCCGGCCGATTGGGGTACCGATCCGCGTTCGAGAAGTCTTTTGGTCAACAGGCTGGCCGTTTTTCCAGTTCGGCCCGCCGATTGGGGTACCGATGCCCGTTCGAGGAGCCTTTTGGTCAACCGCCGGGCGGTGTCTCCAATTCGGCCCGCCGATTGGGGTACCGATCCGCGTTCGAGAAGTCTTTTGGTCAACAGGCTGGCCGTTTTTCCGGTTCGGCCGGCCGATCGTGGCACCGATGCCCGTTCGAGAAGTCTTTTGGTCAACGGACCGGCGGTTTTTCCGGTTCGGCCGGCCGATGGTGGTGGGGCTCACGCGCACGGTTCCGTCTCGCGGGACCCGCCTTGGCCGTTTTCCGGAATCCCCGTCCCCGATTCGCCGCTCACTCGGCGCCACCCCCGAAGTCTTTATGTCTATCCCCCCTTTTTCGTGCATTTCGTTCATTTCGTGGTCCCCGTCCGATCGCGGGCCATTTTACCCGATGTGCTGGCCCAGTTTCGAGGGGTCATCTTGAGGCCGTGTCGAGCGGATCGCGGTTCGCGGCCAGTGAGGAGAGCGGATGGGCCCGCGCTCGGCCGGCGGGCTCCACCCGACAAGACCCCGAGCGGTCCGTTTAGAGCACCCGCGCCGTTTTTTCGCCGCGGGATACTTGACAGGCATCCCCCGAGTGGTACCCTGACGCTTGGTGGATCGTTTTCCTCCCGGTTCCCCAAGCACTGGCCGGTTTCCGCCACGAGGTGCTCTGGACCTGGCGAAAAGTGGCTCCTGCGGCGACGGCGGGCGTGGCGCGCGCGGGCTGGTTCAGCCGGCTCTTGGAGCGTTACCCCGTGCCGTATCTGCGGGCTGTCCACTCGGTGTACCGCCGCGTAGCGAACGGATAGCCTGAGGAACGGAATGCGTTAATTGCGCACGTTCGGGTCTGTGGGAGCCCTGGGCGGGCAACCGCCCGGGCCCACCCGGTCCGAGCTTATCCCCGGAACTTAACAGGGGCCGGACGCTTCCCACGGTCCGCCGAAAGCCTATACTCGTCGTCAGCCGAATGATTCGTCGTTCAAGCCCTCGATCTTCCATTGACCGAAAACAGCGTGACTACCGCCAAGCCGCCGAATCGATTTCGACTGTGGGCCGGTGTGCCGGCGCTGGTTGGCTATCTGGCCGTTGCCGCCATACCCTTGACCGCGTTGACCGACATTGCATACACGAATGTGCTGGCGGCGATGGTCTGCCTGGCGATCGTGACCAGCAGCACAGCGCTCACTTGGCTCATCCTTTGGGCTCGCCGCAAGGACAGCCGGCTGGGGCAGTTCACCGTCGGCTCTCTGCTGTTCTTGATGCTCTTCGCGTCTTTGTACTTCTCGTTTTGCCGCTGGGTCGCAGCCCATATTGCACTGGGCGTCGAGATGGAAAGTGGCGATAGCTTGCTGGTGGCGGCGTTGGCGTGCCTTGTTCTGGCCCTGCTCGCCATCCCTTTCCTGATCTGGGCAACCGAGAGCGTCGTCTGGCTGGCGGCCCTGGAGGTTCGGACTCGCACGGTCCGTTCGTGGATCGTCTTGCTGGGAAAGATGGGGTCAGAGCGCCGTTAGACGGTAGCACATCGCCCCGCGCGACTAACGTCTAACGGCGCTCTGACCCCAGACTCCCTGACCCCAGACTCCCCCAATCGATCTTGAGCGGACGGCGGCTAACAAGTCGGTGAACCGGAGCGGCTACATTGTCGCCGATTCAACGCTTACACTACTGGAGAGGTTTTCGGTGATTCGGGCGTCTTCTTGATGGTCCGCCGCCCGGTTAGCTTTGCCGTTCGCCGCTGGAACTTGCCATCACTTTCGATGTGAACGGATGCAGCCCAAGACGAGTCACGACTTCCTGAAGGTTGCCGAGCAACGCCTTAACGCTGCGGAAGCGTTGCTTTCCGCCGACTTGACGCTCGATGCGCAGTACGTTGGGAGCAGAAAAGGTGTCAGGAACCATTTTGCTCTTGTTTCGGCCTGCCACGCGGACGAAAGAGCGACTGCAAACCAAACCGTCCTGTCATCCGCTCCAGCCACTCCTCGCTGCCAAACGGAGCGAATCCGGGGACACAATACTGGTATTGACAAAATGGTGCGTTGCCCGAAGCGGAACTCCCGGAGTTGCGCCAGCACGCCCGCACGGGCCGGCCGCTGGGAGGCCCTGGGTTTCTGGAGCGTTTGGAGGGCATGGTCGGCCGCATTCTCTGTCCCCAGAAAGGCGGCAGTCCCCGCAACCTGCCCAAGCATCCATAAGTAGTATTGTGTCCCCGGATTCCCCTGTCCCCGGATTCCCCTGTCCCCGGATTCCCCTGTCCCCGGATTCCCCTTTGTGCCCTAAGCTGGTGGTTAGCTCAGCTTCCAAGTCTTGCACAGGATCAGTTAGGTGGCCGTAACGGTCATAGATGATAGGTCGCCTTACCTGGAAACCGTCAAAGCCCTCTGGCGTGCGAACAGCGCTACGCTCGGCTTTCTGCCGGAGGGGGCCTTCGTTGACTACGCCAGCCAGCGGCACATTCTGGTTGCCTTGGATTCGTCGGGGGCTTGCGCCGGCTACTTGCTCTACCGGGTGACGAAGGGCAAGGCTACGATAGCCCACCTCTGTGTTGCCCGCGATGCACGAGGACAGGGCCACGGTACCGCGCTGGTCAACCACCTTGTCGCCAATACGAGCCACCTACGCGGCATCGACCTCCGATGCAGACGGGACTTTCCTGCCTACCATCTCTGGCCGAAGCTCGGCTTTGCTGCCGTGAAGGAAGCGCCGGGCCGCGCGGCGGACGGGAGCGAACTGACTCATTTCTGGCTGGACCACAACCACCCTGACTTGTTCAGCGAGTCAACGACCTCCGCCTCCCTGGACGCCGTGATCGACGCCAACGTGTTCGTTGACTTGGCCGACACCCGCAACGAGGAATCGCAAGGTCTTCTGGCAGACTGGTTACAGGATTCCATTCGCCTCTGTGTCACGCCGGAGCACTACAACGAGTTTGACCGCAACCGCGATGCTGCCCTGCGCCGCAAGAGAAGGAAGGAAGCTGACGGCTTCCACAGTCTTGAGAGTTCTCATGCCGACCGCCGGAAGGCGGAACAGTTGTTGACGCCGCTGTTCCCAAACCTTGCCACGCCCCGGGACGAATCGGACTTCCGGCATCTTGTCCGCGCTCTCGCGGGCGGGGGCGGCGCTTTCGTCACGCGGGACCAACCGATGCTGGACCGAGCCGACGACGTTTACGGCGTTTGCGGGCTTCCGGTTGTCCGGCCCGCCGAGTTGATTGGTCGGATTGATGAACTGCTACGGGAGCGCGAATACCAGCGATTCCAGGTGGCGGGGACGAACCGAATCTTCCGGCAGAGGGCAAGCTCGGCCGATGATGCCCTGGTAGAGGCCGTCAAGGCGAACGACGAGGCCAAGCGCCGCCTACGCGCGACCCTGCAACCCTTCTTTGCCGATCCCCAGCGATTCGCGTGCGTCACGATTCGGGATCGGGCCGAAGAAGTCAGGTAGGGTGCGTGCTTGCACGCACCATGCTATGATGAGCGGATGAGCGAATACCGACTGGCCTTGGTCTTCGTTTCATCGTTATGTGCGACTTGGCGAATACTCCATCGAGTGGGGCGGCGGCGACGCATGGTGTGGCGATGAATTCAGCCGCCTGGAATGATTGGTGCGTGCAAGCACGCACCCTACCTGGCTTGACAGGCATCCCCCGAGTGGTACCCTGACGCCTAGCGGATCGTTTTCCGTCGAGTTCCCCAAACACTTGCCCGAAACGTCTCGGGCGCGATCGTCGGTCGTCCTCGGTCATGAGCCCAGTGCCCGACTTGCTGCCGGCCCGCCTCCCGCGGCTTTCCGCCGTGGGACACCTCGTAACGCAAGGCCCGCCATGCCGGCCTCCCCAGTGCGCCCGGCCATTTCGGCACCGCTGCCGCGTGGCAGCGAAGAACGTGCGCACCTGCCGACAGCATTCGCACGCAGCCCGTCCGCGCCGCCGTGCCCTGCCGCCGCTGGCGACACCGCAACCGCGCGCCTCGCCCTCGCTTCGGGAGCCCGGCACCCCCCTTCCGTCGCCCAAAACTGCTTCTCGCACCTCGGCTCGTCTGATAGAATCTCCAAGTAGCAGGCCGCATGCCGCACCAAGCTCCGCGGCGAAGTTCAACGGCGTTTTATCGGTCATCGCTGCGCGACGACAC
>Ga0334901_1002992_pt1 | contig 13420 bp, 14 predicted proteins | sample GraSluR3_MG_3_FD_207216 | JGI IMG/M metagenome (GOLD analysis project Ga0334901, IMG submission 207216) | Sludge microbial communities from methane-producing bioreactor in Wageningen University, Netherlands - Granular Sludge_15_08-R3 | ecosystem: Engineered > Bioreactor > Anaerobic >...
CGCTTCAAAGTTGTAGTAATCCTGTTCGACTTCAGGGCCTTCTTCAATGGAAAAGCCAAGACCGATAAACAGATCCTCAACCTCCTGAATAATTGAAGCGAGCAGATGAGGACTGCCTGTCGCTATTTTTCTTCCCGGAAGCGTTACATCAATTTTCTCATGCTCAAGCTTCAGCTCAAGCAGCTTCGCTTCCAAGTCCGCTTTCTTTTCTTCAATTTTTGCGGCAATGAGTTTACGTACTTCATTCGCCAGTTGTCCGACAATCGGGCGTTCTTCAGCAGAAAGCTTGCCCATGCTTTTCATAACTTCTGTGATCGGTCCTTTTTTGCCTAAAAAACGGATCTGTGCTTCCTGGAGCGCCTTCAGACCATCTGCTGAACCAATGTTCGATAAAGCCTGTTCGCGCAGCTCAAGCAGTTTCTCTTTTAACATGTTCTTCATCCCTTCACAAACTTTTTTAAATGAAGCTTTTCAAAAAGGAGGACAAAAAGGGCCGAGAAGATCAAGGAAGTGCAGTTTCGAGCACCGGAACGTACTGCTACAGGATGTAGTGACTTCGACGTTACTCACAGGACGTGAGTGTAATTAGTCGAAGATCTCCTGTAATACGTGAGGAGCAAAGAAACCAGCTGACACAGAACTTCCACAGGATGTGGTGACTTCTGCGTTGTGCACATGACGTGCACGTCATTAGCAGAAGATCCTCCTTACTTTTTTCCCGGACTTTTTGAACATCCTCTAAAAAAAAACAAAAAAGCCCCGCCCCTAAAAAGGGACGAAGCGTCGCGTTACCACCCTTGTTGACCATTCAAAAAAAACAAATAGCCCACTCGAAAACATTTAACGGCGAATGCCGGCCAATCCTAGGCCGGCTGCCCGCCGGCGTTCAAACGGCAACTCAAGAGTGAATTCGTTCGGTCCGTATCATAAGCACGCTTTCAGTCGACGACGCGCTCTCCCTGAACGGCGGATACCGAATTACTATTCTCCATCACGGTTTTTACATCTATTTGGATTCATATTACCCATGAATCTAATCATTCTTTAAGTCTTTTCCTAGTATAGTCAATTGCAATCCGTTATGCAAGTCCTCCCGACTCCAACCAATACAGTAAAATACCTGATGCCACAGCGACATTCAGCGATTCCGCACGACCTGCCATCGGAATTTTCACCTGTTGATCCATCTGTGCGAGTAATTCGGGTGATGCACCATTGCCTTCATTGCCAACGACCAAGCCATAATGAGAGCTGGCTACTTTAACTTTATGAAGTTCATCGCCTTGCAGTGAAGAACCATATAAAGGAATATTCAGTGCTTTCATCTCATCGGCAAGACTGAATAAATTTTTGTGAATGACCGGCAGGTGAAAATGAGAACCTTGAGCAGAGCGCAGAGTCTTCGCATTGTATCCGTCAACACAACCGTCGCCAAGATAGATAGCATCCAAGCCAAAAGCATCTGCAGTTCGAATCAACGTTCCAAGATTTCCTGGATCCTGCACACCGTCAACGAGCAAGTAGCGGCCGGACCGCAGGGAAACTGCTGCCTGACTCATGTCGCACACGGCGATAATGCCTTGAGGTGTCTCTGTTTGTGACAGTTCCGTAAATATTTTATGTGTGACCTGAAAAACTTCAATCGAATCAAGCGGCCAATCCGTCGGCAAATGAAACGCTTCATCAATCAAGATCGCGTTAATCTGCTGTTTTGCGGAAAAAACCGCTTCCTGCACTAGATGCGGCCCTTCAAGCAAATATTTTTGCTCACGATCACGCCACTTTCTTATTTTTAGCTTTTTCCATAATTTTACTTTTTCATTTTGCAATGACACCATTCGTCTCACACATAAGAGCCCCTTTAAAATCGGTACATATTTGTCCGTTTACTACCCATACTATACCATATCACCAGCTTTAAATGCTCACAGAAAGGGGTCTCCTATTCATGGATTTAGACATTCGCCGCGCAGTCCTGCACAATCTGTCCGGTAACGACAAGAAACAGCTTCAAGACACAGTCGTTGACGCTATTCAGGACGGTCAAGAAAAGATGCTTCCCGGACTAGGCGTTCTATTCGAAGTTCTTTGGAACAAATCGGACAATGCCTTCCGCGATCAGATGCTCACGCGACTTGAACAAGGGGTGTAAAGAAATAATCGGGGGCTTCTGGCTCCCGATTTTTCATGCGGCAATTCCTTTATAGTGGACTTTCTTGCATAGAACACTACTTAAAATCGATCCGTTTTCCAAAAAGCGTAGTCATTCTTAGGAAACAGTGCTGCATAGGTTTCCGATTGCACAGAGGTGCCAAGCAGCACATCGCTCACCAATTCGCTTGGCCTCCGCTCAATTGACGTTTGGTATGTAACTGAATCTCCCGGAACTTCAATCTCCGCTTTCCCATTCATGAGATGAACGAGCAGCTCATTGTCTCCGCTTCTGAGCAATAGTGACGTCTTGTTCCCAGTGTAATGAATCAGTCGCTCTGAAAGAACCGGTTCAATCTTCTGAAAAAAATTATGGAAACGCAGAATTTTCCACATTGCACCGTTATAGTTCTCGATACGAGCACCACACTCTTGAAACAACTTCCAGAGCGCATGGTGTTCCGGCATCTGCACCATCAGACTGCATTCCGGTGCCAGATGTTCTTTTAAATGATACACGAGCGACGCAACTGCCGCCTCATGCTCCGGCAAATAACAGCATTCAACCAATCCGATTTTATTTTCACCGAATGCTTCCCACCTGAGATAAGCAACCAGTTCATCATGGTCAAAAGCATTCAAAAATGCGCCTTTGCGATTCTTATTCCATGCCAGCTGCCCTTTCCAGTACGCATCTGTTCGAATTCTAGAACCACAAAGCGGCCCAATAAAGTGCCGATACATCTCTTGTACAGCATTAAAGTCACATTCGTTAATAGGTCGAATATGACATTCCCGCCGCTCAGCCATCTCAGGAATCTGGCTAACATCCATGACCAGTTCGTCCATAGGCAGCGTTTGCCAGCCTTCTTTTTCATAGAACGAATTGATTCCGGTAAATAAAAGAGACAAATCGTAGCCATGTTCAGCCATCCACTTCGTCTGGTGGTTCAGAATGGTGCGAATCAAATGTCTCCCGCGATACTTAGGCAAAGCCGCAACGTTTCCAATCCCTCCGCATTTAAGCTCCACCCCATGATAAGAAAGAGGAAAAGGGAAAATCTGAACAGCTCCGGCCATTTGTCCGTTCACCTTAGCAATCCACGTATGATACGACTGACAATTTGGGTCAAGCCGGATTCTTTCTTCAAAAAATGCCCGATTTTTCGGGAAAACGTTCACCCATAAGTCAAGCGCTTCTTGCCATTCATGATCGTCATGAATCTGCCTAATTTCGATTGTGTCCATAGTAAAATCACCGCCCCGCCGCTGCTTAGTTATGTTTCAAAAATACTTGTTATTTGATCAAGATTAACTTTTTTAACTAACCCATTCATTTCAACTATTGTGCTCTTTTTCTTCTAGAAATTATCCTTTTTCTTATTCATTAAATAGTGCAATGCGCGTGCTGCATCAATGGCATCCCGATAATTTTTAAAATCAAAATCAACACTCCAATCAAGGTGTTGGTAATTTCTTATTGATCTTGTGCTTCATCCTTTGACGTAAACTGTAAGATCTTTGCTTTATGAATTATTGCAACATAAATTAATTATATTGGGGAAACAAGAATGAGCACAATAGAATTTCCAAGTTTATTACATTGTTTTTTAAACCTGCCTTCAACTGATTGGAAACGCTCAAGGTAAAGCCTTCATTTTAGGCAGTCAAGCGTTAATCTGACTACTCCATCTCAAGGCGGATCTCATTTGCTTCCCACGCCTCTTGGCTGATTAAAATATAGTACTGTATAATCAAGTTAATTGATGATTCCGGAGTCGAAAAAAATGAAAATCGCAATCTGTGATGATGACAAAACGCAAAGAGAATACTTGGCAACTCTCGTAAAAGAATGGGCGAGAAAGAACAACAAGATTCTTATGCTCGAACTCTTTGAAAACGCACAGGGATTTCTCTTCTCTTGGAGTACCGATCAGAGCTATGACGCGCTGCTTCTGGACATTCAAATGCCCGTTTTAAATGGAATGGAACTCGCCAGGAAAATTCGCGAGCGTGATGAACTGCTGGCGATTATCTTCATTACCGGCTTCTCTGATTATATGGATGAAGGCTATGAAGTCTCCGCATTGCACTATCTGATCAAGCCAGTGAAAGAGGAAAGACTCTTTACTGTTCTCGATCGCGCTTCAAAAAAAGTCACTAAGCAGAAAAAAACGCTGCTGATTGAACAAAACGGAGAGATGATCCGAGTGAATCAAGAAGACATCCTTTGTCTTGAGGCTTTTGCTCATACGATTGACGTGACGACGGCGGAGCAGCACTATCAAGTCAAAGTGAGCATCGATCAGTTCGAACGACAACTTGATCCCCATCTCTTTGTGCGTCCGCATCGCTCCTATCTTGTTGGATTAAAATACATCAGTCAGCTTCGCAAAACAGACCTTACCTTGGACACCGGCAAGACAATTCCGGTCAGCAGACGCCGTTATCAAGCAGTGAACCAGGCGTTTATCCGCTTTTTCAAAGGAGGTACCGAGCAGTGACCGTTTATCTCATTTACGGACTGATTACCCTTGTTCTGATCGTTCTAACTGCAATCATCACACACCGCCAAACCCTGCGCGCAGGCGAACGCCAGCTTGATACCTACCAGAAAGATCTGCTTGCCAAACACTATGATGAAGTCCAGAATATCTACCACAAAATGCGCGGCTGGCGCCATGACTACCACAACCACATCCAAACGATGAAAGCCCATCTTGCTCTTGATCAAATGGATGAACTCAAATCCTATTTAGACATGCTGGACAATGATCTAGAAACTGTTGATACAGTGATTAAGACCGGCAACATTAAGCTAGACGCGATTCTGAACAGCAAGCTTTCACTGATTGCAAGCAGTAATATTAAAGTAAATGCTAAAGCCCAAGTTCCGGAAAAGCTCTCTGTAAACGAAGTCGATCTGTGCATCATCATCGGCAATTTGCTCGATAACGCGCTTGAAGGTTGTCGAGAGCTGCACAACGAAGATCAACCGTTTATCCGCATCTATATCGGTGTGTTTAAAAAGCAGCTCTACCTTTCCGTTACAAACTCGGCCCCGGAAATGCTTAAGAAAATAAGCATTGGGCGCTACCTAACCACTAAAGGCGACGGCCATGGATTCGGTCTGATGCGCATCGACACTTTAGTTAAAAAATATGACGGCTACCTAAATCGCCAAAACGAGCCCGGTGTGTTTGCTACAGAGATCATGCTCCCCCTTTAGCTATGGAGGGGTCGCAGATGGAACTATGTTGTGCTTCATTTGTAACAAGGGAGAGGAAGCAGATAGAACTAAGTTGTGCTCCCCTATAACTAGGGAGGGATCGCAGTAAGATCTAATGTGTTCGTTTCATGCAATAGGTTTTTAACCATTCGTGTCTCATTTCGTGCCATTCGTGCACGATTTTATTTTTGAAACGATTTCTGTGCTAGTTTATAGCCATGAAGGAGTTGATGTGTTGTGAAAAAAACAGAGCAAAACCCGAGTTATTCGACAATACAAAATGTCGGCTACGCTTTGAAAAATATGTGGCGTTGGAATAAAAAGCTGTTTTTCGCTTCGGTTGCGCGCGTTCCTTTTCTGGTACTTCTGCCTTTTCTCGGTATCTTGATGCCAAAGCTCGTGATTGACAGTTTGACCGAAAAAGTAAGCCCTTTGCATTTTGCCACAGTGATCGCTTTCATGACACTTGCCATCATGATTTGCAATGTTGTTGGACGTTCACTTGATGCTTGGCTGCAATGGAACGTCAACCATAATCGAATCAATTACATCGTACTCATGCAGCGGAAGATGATGGATACGGATTATGGCAACCTTGAGAGCCCTGAAGGACAGAACAAGCTGGAAAAGGCACATCAGGCTACAAATGGTAATCGTAAGGGAACAGAAGCGATCATTATGGCTTTAGTAACACTTGCCGCCAATATTTTCGGAATAATCCTTTATGGCGGGGTACTCGCCACGTTGAATCCGTTAGTCATTGCTTTTCTGCTGTTCACCGCAATTGTTGGATTCCTTTTCTCTCGTCATGCACAAGTCTATGAACATGTACATAAAGACGACTGGACACCCGTTGAAAACAAACTGGACTATCTGATTCGGGAATGCGACGACTATTCGACCGGTAAAGATCTACGCCTTTACCAAATCACACACTGGTTCAGTGAACGATTTGACACACTGATGAACGACCGAACCATTTGGCTTAAACGTATCGCGCTGCGCCACTATTTTTCAGATGGTGCCGTCGGCGTCATGGCACTTTGCCGCGATGGTGTTGCTTACGCTTATCTGATTTATCTCGTGCTGAATGGACATTTGACGGTTGCCAATTTCACTCTTTATTTTGGAACGATCGCCGGTTTTTCCACTTGGCTGACCAGTTTGACCGAACAACTGGCAAAAGTACAGCATATGAGTCTAGAAATCTGTGATGTCCGCAATTATCTGGATATGGAGGATACATCCAACCGTGATGAGGGGCTGCCGCTTCCGCCTAAAAACAGCTGGCCCTGCTCGATCACCTTCGACCATGTATCCTTTTCCTATCCCGGAAATGATCGGAAAATTCTCGATGATGTCAGTCTTCATATCGATGCAGGAGAAAAAATGGCGCTTGTCGGCTTGAACGGCGCCGGAAAAACAACCTGCATTAAATTATTGTGCGGATTCTACCAGCCGACATCCGGTCACATTTTGATCAACGGAAAAGATATGACTTCCTTTAATCGTGATGATTACTACAAACTGTTTACGGCTGTTTTTCAAGACATTCATATTTTGCCGGTTTCGATTGCACGTAATATCGCGCCAAAGCTTGATGAAGCAATTGATGAGGAGAAAATGGAGCGTTGTCTGCAATTAGCGGGTTTCAAAGAGAAAATGGACAGCCTCGAACAAGGCTTAGACTCAATGATGGTTAAAGAGGTCCATGAACACGCAGTACAGTTCTCCGGCGGTGAACTACAAAAAATGCTGCTGGCACGCGCTCTGTATAAAGAGTCGCCGATCCTAATTCTCGATGAACCGACTGCGGCGCTTGACCCCATCTCCGAAAATGATCTTTACGAGCGTTATGGGACGTTAACTAAAGGACGGACCTCTCTGTTTATCTCCCATCGTCTGTCGAGCACACGCTTTTGCGATCGGATTATTTTTCTTTCTGACGGAAAAATTACTGAAATCGGCACACATGACGAACTAATGAGACAAGGCGGAAAATATGCGCAGCTTTTTGCGATTCAAAGTCATTATTATCAAGATCAGCTTCACGGAGAAGTGATAGGAGGCGAGCAGCTTTGAAAACCAGCACTCAGCAATCAAAATTCAAAACGAAATGGCATTATTTATGGCGTGGGATGGGATTTATTCAATCCAAGGTGCCTTCCCTGCTGCCAGCCGTTGCTTTTGGCGCGCTGCTCAAAGCGTTCAGTCCATTCATCACCATTTATTTAACCGCCCGGATCATTGATGAATTGTTTGGAGCGCGTTCCGTGATTCATCTTGCATGGCTGACCGGAGCAGCAATTGTATTAAACATGATCGTTTACCTCCTGCAAAAGGCAATGGAACGCATAAAGGATATGGGTAATTTCCGTCTTATCTATTATGGTCATTTTGAGATGGTTGACCTGATTCTTAAAACAGATTACGAAAATGTGGAGAAGCCAGAATTCCATTTAAAAAAACAGAAAATTGATGAAGGTTCAACATTAGCCAGGAGAGGCATTTGGAAGCTTCCAGAAATAACCGGACAGTTCATCACTAATCTATGTACCGTTGTTTTTTCAATCACACTTGCATCCCCACTGTTTCTAACCCATTCGATGCAATCAAGCTCCTTTATTAATTCGCCATGGCTTTCTATTATTTTGTTGGGTCTTATTCTTACCTCATCCATATACTCTGTTCTATCGAATTCGCAATTCAGTAAATGGATTTTTCATAAATTGGATGGCATGATGGCAATCAATCGCGCGTTTAGCTTTTACGGTAATCTGATGCAGGATCATCAATTGGGGAAAGATATTCGAATTTATCAAGAACAAAAATTGATTGGAAAAGCCTATGATGATTTTAACCGACGAGGGATGAAAGCTTTTGGTTCTGATGTATCCAAACGGCAAAGCCGTTTTTGGGGCATCAGCGCTGCTATTTCTTCGTTGATCAGCGGTTTTGTCTATCTGTTCGTCGGCATGAAGGCACTAGTGGGACTAATCAGCATTGGTTCTGTTGTGCAATATGTTGGCGCGATCAGTCAGTTCACCACTGGTTTCTCTGAATTGATCACTTCGGCAACCGACATTTGGCAGGATAGTGATTATGTAGAGCTCTATTTCAATTTTCTTGATACGCCGAACCCAAAGTACCAAGGCAGCCTGCCTGTTGAGAAGCGCAATGATAATGAATATGAGATTGAATTCCGCAATGTGTCCTTTAAATATCCGGGCTCTGAAACCTACGCTTTGAAAAATTTGTCACTCAACTTAAAAATTGGTGAACACTTTGCTGTGGTTGGACGCAATGGATCGGGCAAAACAACGTTTATCAAGCTGCTTACCCGACTCTATGATCCGCAGGAAGGCGAGATTCTGCTCAACGGCATTAACATTCAGAAATACGACTACATCGAATATCTTCGGCTTTTCTCTGTGGTCTTCCAAGACTTTAAACTGTTTGCCTTTTCTGCCGGACAAAACGTTGCAGCAGACGTGCATTACGACAAAGAACGCGCAATGGAATGTCTTGACAAGGCGGGCGTTGGCGATCGAATCCGTAAAATGAGCAAAGGTCTGGATACACCACTCTATAAAATAGACGCTGACGGTGTCGAGATCTCAGGCGGAGAAGCTCAGAAAATTGCCATTGCTCGCGCACTCTATAAAGACGCCCCGTTCGTTATTCTTGATGAGCCAACTGCAGCATTGGACCCTGTTGCTGAGTTTGAAGTCTATTCAAAATTTAAGGAGATTGCCAGTGATAAAACAGCAATTTACATCTCACATCGGTTGTCATCCTGTCGTTTCTGTGACAATATTCTCGTCTTCAATCAAGGCGAACTGATCCAAAACGGCAGCCATGACCAACTGATTCAAGACATAAACGGTCAGTATTATAAGCTGTGGAATGCCCAGGCGCAGTATTACCGAGAAGATCCTCGGAAATCGAGATTACTTGGGTAAGCTTATTTCCATTATTGAACGCTCTCATAAGTTTATCGAGCATTCTGGTTTTTTCTCATCGCTCAACAGATTAGATCAATCTCTCGTACCTATTTCCTATACAACAAACAACACCCCCGCATGCACCAATAGGCATGCGGGGGTGTTTATTCATTCAATCGCTCTTATTTAGCGACTGCTTTAGCTTTTTCTGCGAGTGTTGCAAATGCTGCTTCGTCGTGAATGGCGAGGTCGGCAAGCATTTTGCGGTTTACTTCGATGCCCGCAATTTTAAGTCCGTTGATCAGCTTGCTGTAAGACAAGCCGTTGATACGCGCTGCTGCGTTGATACGCGCAATCCACAGTCTGCGGAAGTTACGCTTCGTTTGACGGCGGTCACGGTATGCATAAGACAGGGATTTGAAGACCTGTTGTTGTGCAACTTTGAATAATTTATGTTTTGCGCCGAAATAACCTTTTGCTAATTTAAGTACTCTTTTGCGTCTGCGACGAGTCACATATCCGCCTTTAACTCTTGCCATTGTAAAAACCTCCTGGAATAAACCGCCCGGCTGTACCGTGACGGCATAGAAAATAAATCTTAGTACATTGTTTAGAATCAGTTGTTGATGATTTTCTTGAGCTTCTTAGCTAGAGTTGATGTTGCAATCGTGCTCTTGTCGAGGTTGCGTTTCTGCTTATTCGACTTGTGGCTGAACATATGACTCGTGAAGCCGTGTTCCCGTTTGAACTTGCCGGTACCTGTCTTCTTGAAACGCTTTGCGGCACCTTTGTGTGTTTTCATTTTTGGCATAAAAAGAATCCTCCTAGTAAGATCAGCATCTAATAGCAGCCGAAATCGCTAATAGAGCTGTTCCGTTAAATTGCTGTATTACTTCTCGGCTTTTGGCGCAAGCACAAGAAACATGCTGCGTCCTTCCATTTTCGGCTTTGCCTCGACAACACTGATATCTGCACATTCCTCAGCGAGTTTTTCCAGCACCTGCCGTCCAAGATTAGAGTGCGTGATTGCACGACCCCTGAATCGTACGGAAGCTTTTACTTTATCGCCTTTTTCAAGAAATTTCTTGGCATTGCGCATTTTCGTATTAAAGTCATGTTCTTCAATACTCGGACTAAGCCGAATTTCTTTCAAACTGATGACTTTCTGGTTCTTTCGCGCTTCACGTTCTTTTTTCTGTTGTTCGAACCGGAATTTGCCGTAATCCATGATTCGGCAAACCGGAGGCTTAGCGCCGGGAGCAACCATCACCAAGTCAAGATTCACATTGTGAGCCATAGCTAGTGCTTCTGCTTTCGACTTAATGCCGACCTGTTCTCCGTTCTGACCAATCAGACGAACCTGCTGCGCACGAATACCTTCGTTGACAATCATATCTTTGCTAATATTGAGCCACCTCCAAATAAATTTGAGCAAATCGCTGGCTAAGTGAGCAAACAAAAATACGGGCGTGAAAACGCCCGTATTGACTATTTATTCCTTAATTCATACCTGGCAACAGCATTTCTGCGTCGAACAGGTGAGAAGCCGGGCGCCTCTGCTTTACTCATTGTCAATTCCTCAATTACTATATCATGTCTGAATCCTTATTGCAAGTTTTACTTTGCTTTAAGAATGAACTTTTTCACGATTTTTCATTAGAAAATCGAACAGCATGTCATGGCTGACTTTCTCTGCTTCTTTCTCCAATCCAAGCTGACGCAGTATTTCAAGACCGATTGGCAGCGTTGTTCCTGCAGCTCGAGATGTAATAACTTTTCCCGAAACAACCACAGGATCCTCGCTATATGTCGCATCTTTAATATGGTCCTTGAAGTCCGGATTGCTTGTTGCCGTTTCGCCTTTCAGCACTCCGGCACGTTCCAAAGCAATCGGAGCGGCGCAAATAGCAGCAACGAGTTTCCCGTTCTTTTTGTAGGAACGAATCAGCTTCTGAGCACGTTCATCGTCGCGCAAAGTCGTCGCACCCTTAACGCCGCCCGGAAGGTAGATCCCATCAAAATTGTGCAAACCATCACTATCAATGCTCACATCTGCTTTGACGACAATATTTCTTGAACCTTCAACGAGCAAGGTCGGGGCAAGTGAACAAAGAACAACCTTAACTCCGCCTCGACGAAGTACATCGACCGCTGTTACTGCTTCCGTCTCTTCAAATCCTTCTGCAAGCAATACGAGAAATTTCTTCATCAACACGCGCTCCCTTTTTCTTTCATCGTACCACATCAATTCGACCAATCAAAGCAGAGCGCAGTCAAAGGAATTGTGTACCCTTTCCGAAACGTCCGCGAACTGCTGAAGTCATGTTGATCATCATTTAAATCTCCTCCTCATTATTTTTTTGATTGATTATCGGATGTATCGTTCATATTCAAAACGTTTGTCAAGCATCTTATTTCTCAGCGCGTCAATACGCCTACGATCTTCATAGCGTTCACGCAACGGTCTTGGTCTTCTGACCGTAATCGTAAAGGTCAATGCAAATAAATTGAATTTCATCATGGTATGACCTCCCTCCCTATTTATTGGTCTTTCATTGAAAAATTTCTTTGCTTCAATCGGCATACTTAAATGTGCAGTTGCTGTTGACATAGTCTTCATCCTTTCATTTTAGTTGTTGGTTTAACCGCTCGGAGCCATGCTGCGCATGCCCGAGGGCAAGAATGGTTTATATAAAAGCGGAGCGCTAAGCGCTGAGCTTTACACCCAAAAGGCAAAAAAAGACCGTAACGACAATGCCGGTACGGTCAAAAAAGAGCATAAAAAGACCGCAGTCATTCGAGACCTGCGGATCCGTTCTTATTTTATACTAATCATATACTCATCATTGTTAGCGCAATAAGGAATTCGTTGAGGTCACCCGGACAGTATATTCAATTGATGATACGGCAACGTTCATTCCAAGTGTCATCATGTCTTGATGACCTCCTTTCAATTCGTTTTTTGCTCTTTCATTATATATGGTAAATGTTTCATTGTAAACCTGAAAATGAAGAATAGGCAAACTAATTCTTTAATCAATACTCATTCTCATTATTGGGACACTCGATTTTCACTGCTCAGATGCAGCGTTGAGTGAACAAAACAGACACGATCCTCGAACACACGGTGCAATGTCTTCATCATCCCATGCTCCGGTCGGTCCGTATAAACAATCACCTGTTTCGGTGCAAGCGCAATTAAGGATAGCACGATGGAAGGCTCAGCCTCGATGCCCCATTGCTTCAACAGCGGATAAAAAGAGCGTACCGATTGTACATTGCGAATCAGTCGATGGTGATCGTCAAACAACCGAAACGGATGTTCATCATAAACTTCAATTTTTTCACAGAGCGGTTTGTATGCTCTGATAATGCGTCTCAGCTTGTCTATAAAAACCTGATATTCTTGCTCCAGCTTATATTCATCAATCGCAATTTCGACATATTGGCGCAATGCTTTTTTATAGGCAGTCAAACGAAAACGAATAATGGATTCGAAGGAAAAAGAATTGTGTTCCTTCAGAATACCTTCCAATGATTCCATAATCGTTTCGCGCCGATCCTGAAGGGCATCCATCTGAGGCAAGTCATTCTTCTCACCGGCAAAAATAGCCGAAACAATATTTAAAATAGCCACCTGTTCTTCCGGCTCGGTGAAATAATAATAGCGTTTAATAATGGTCATGATCCAATCTTTTTCATGTTCTTCGATAATATAACGCGTAATTAACTGGGCAAACTCTTTATAATCTACCGTTTTCTCCGGAAAAACGGCTAAACGGCTGTTAATCAGCAGCACACCGGTTACTTGTCTGAAGGAAGAAGGCAATCTGCGATAAAAATCTGCCGCCTCCTGCTGGGTATCAAAAACAATCTCCAATGGTTCATCCTCCCCGTCCCAACTTATATTATGACTATATGGGGGGAAGTCCTCATTCATGCTTTCAACTGAAAAATTATTTTTAATATCTAAACGACCACCTGCTAAAGCAGGTGGGTTCAGACATAAATGTCTGCGACTTAAAGTCGCCACTCAAGACTGAAGTCTTCTGAAAGCCCTTGTGCTCATAGCACACTGAATTCTGACTGAACTCAG
>Ga0334901_1003005_pt1 | contig 13392 bp, 12 predicted proteins | sample GraSluR3_MG_3_FD_207216 | JGI IMG/M metagenome (GOLD analysis project Ga0334901, IMG submission 207216) | Sludge microbial communities from methane-producing bioreactor in Wageningen University, Netherlands - Granular Sludge_15_08-R3 | ecosystem: Engineered > Bioreactor > Anaerobic >...
CTCCCGCAGTAATAAGAAATTCTAAATAATCTCTATTGCATTTTTCATCAATTTCTCCATATTCATTAAATAAAGTTAATGTTGGAGGAATTATGCCTTTAAATTCTATGTCTTTCATATTATTTACTCCTTTTAATATTTTTTATTTTTCATAGTAAATTATACATATCAAATTATTTTTTTTTCTATTCATATGATCACTCCTTTAAATTTTACAATTAATTACCTAGCATTCTTGCAGCCCTTTCAACTCCTAATCTGGGACTTGTTAAAACAGGGATAGGCATTTTTCCTAATTCGTCTAATAAAGCTGCCATACTTCCTTGTGCACAAACAATAATATCTACTTCACTAGATAAATCTTTTATTGCATTAATCACTACTTTATTATGTTCCTTTTTATTTCCACTTCTGAGTAAATCAAAAGCACCTTCGCATAATTTTTCGGTAATTTCAACTCCTTTATTTAACTTTTTAGCAGTACTTTTTACCAAACGAACAGTTGGACCTAAAGTTGTGTTTAGAGTCGCAACGACTCCTATTTTATTACCCTTTTTGCAAGCTACCTCTGCCATCTCTTCATCAATTTTCACTAATGGTATATTAACTAACTCTGCAGCAATGTCAGCAGCTTCCCCTACAGAAGAACATTGATTAAAAATAAGGTCCGCACCAATTACTTCTGCTTGTAAAGCATAAGCACAAATTCTTTTTCTAACAGCAGTGGTTACGCCACCGTTCTCTAATACCTCTGTAAGCAAGCTATCATCAATAATATTCTTAACACAAACATCTGGAGCCAATTCATTAAATAAACTCTTTAAATGTTCCAAAGAAACATCACTTGTATGAATTATAACCACTTTTTTCTTTTTGTTTGCCATTACCATTTTCCCTTCCTGTTTTTTATTTGAATATTTAAAATTAAATCCAATTTAGCTTTTCAGTAGTATTCTTAAAATAATTAAATTCATAATTTTTATTATTGTTTTTATTTCTATAAATTATTTCTAATCCTAAAATTAAATCAGTCTTTTTATACAATTTTTTAATTTCCTCAATCATATCATTAAGTTCGTTTAAATTTATTTCTCCGCCTTCAACACCAAATTCTGGATGTTTATCACCATAAAGTTCATGCGACTTGTCTTTAATAATACAATTAGCTAAATGGATATGATTACAATAAGGGAAGGTCTTTTTTATCCTGACTTTGACACTTCATTTCCCAAAACCCTTGTAAAATAAGGATTGTTAACCCAGGTCATGTGCATTTTGCCACTACATCGGTTTCTTCTATCTACATTTCCATCTCTTCTGCTGGTGTGACGTTCTTCGGTGGTTTCAAACGCAAGAGCCTCCAGATATCATGGGCTAAAGCCGAAGCTTTGGTTTTAATCAGGAACCTCTTCTTTTTTACCTTTACTTGTACAAAGTTCAAAGAGTTGAGCGCTTCTCTGATCTGTTCGGGTGCAGAGTCATATCCTGCTTCAGTAAGCTTAAATTCCAGGGTCCGCTCTAACAGGAAGGCCAGAAAACAGAGCACAAAATGTCCCTTGATGCGAGGTTCGGTCCAGTGAAAGACCGGACGTACCTCCAGGGTACTTTTCATGACCCGGAAAGATTCCTCGATCTTCCAGAGATCACCATAAATGTTCAGGACCTCCCGGGGAGAAAGATTTTCAGTACTGGTCTGTAAGGCATAATACCCGTCAAATGATTCGTCCCTGGTAATAGCCTCCTCATCCAAAGTCCAGTCCACATTGCCTGTTTCTTTTACATATTTCTTCCCTCCCCGCTTAGCAGAAGACTTGATCTTGCCCTTGTTGGTAAGGAAAAGTTTTGCTTTGCTAATCAAACGCTGGCGGTCTGCCTGATCTTTTTTGGCCCGTTTGGCACAATAGGTTATGATCAATCGCTCAGGTAGCTCATACACCCTGTCTGCCTTAAAGCGGTTGAGGTAAGCAAGGGATTTGTAGCGAAACAAGTTTCCCTCACCATCGGTAATATCAGAAAAACCGGTATCATCCAATGCCTGTTTTAACTGATGTTTGGGCATACTCTTTAGACGTGAGGCCATGATGTAATCATAACCTTTATCCCGAATTCGCTTCAGGTTCAGCTTGCTGTTGATACCCCGGTCGGCAACAATGATGACCCGGTCAATCCCCAGGCGTCTTTCCAGATGATCTAATGCTTTCTCTAGGGTATTACCATCAAAGGTGTGTCCGGGAAAAAGCTCATAGCCCACCGGACGTCCGGTCTGATCGATGAGCATCCCCAGGACGACTTGAACTTCATTGAACTTACCGTTTTTGCTGAATCCGAAATCACGCAGGCTGTCAGAGCGTACGCTTTCAAAATGAAAGGTGGTCACATCAAAGAAGACTACATCAACCTTCATATTGAAAAGACTTCGGTTCAAGTTAAAAAGCTTTGTTTCCAGCATCTCTTTAGAGCGCTCTAGGATGTCCAAAGAACGATAAAGATGATGCAGCTTACACTCGGTTAGATGCAAGTAGCGCTCCTGCCGGGCATGTGTTCCCCGTTTGCTCTTGGGATCAAGCAGATGGCCAATAGCCATCAGAAAGCTGGTCTTATTCAAATCAAACTGGGCTTTTCCTGCCGCTTGGGCTAATATCTTGGGTAGGTCAAGCTGCTCCCACAAACGGCGGTAAGCCAGGTATCCATAATTCAAGATTTCGGCCTCAGAAATATCTTCAATGTTCTTACTCTCTTCTTTTAAGGCGGAAAGTTCTGCTAATCTGGTGGCCAGATTTTGAAAGCTGGCATTGTTTTTGATCTGGTCTAAGCGGCCTAAATTGAGCAGGACCCGGTGTTTGGTGTTACCGTCTTTACGGTATGATTCTACCAGCTGAGCATAATGATGATTTCCTGATTTAGTGGTTTTAATAAACATGTTTCTTTATACCACATATAAACCCATTTGTCAATGTTATGTATGTTATTAATGTAATAATATTGCCACTACATTTTTTGAAGTCAAAAGAACGACTCCTTGATTTATAAGGGTTTTGGGGGCTTAATCAGGGGAAAATAGCTTACAAGTGTCAAACTCAGGGATGACTTTAATGCATCTTGGCAAGAAAGAAGAAGCAGCTAAATTATTAGATTTGGTATCTGAAGATACAGACCCTGGTGAAAATTTATCTTATAAGAAAAGAGTATTAATGTATAAAGGAATTATAAAGCCGGAAAATCTAATTGAATACGAAGGTGCGGAATTTCCTGATTTGGAGTTAGCTACCCAGGGATATGGTGTTGCTAATTTTTATTTATTGATGGGCGCAAAAGGAAAGGCTGAAGCGCTGTTTGATAAAATATTAAAACATAATAGTTTCTGGTCTTCCTTTGGGTATCTTGCATCTGTTGTAGCAAAAGCAAAAGAAAAGAAAGGAAAATAAAAATGGGGAAAATCAAGGTATACAACACTGAAGTAATGCCAGGGAATAAATCGATTGTTACTATACCGGTAACAAAAGATTTAGGTGTAGATATAAGAATGAAGGCCCACATCTTAGCAGGCAAGCATGATGGTCCAACTTTGCTAATTCTTTCCATGTTGCATGGCGAGGAATGGTTTTCTGTATTAATTATTCGAGAGCTGATTAAAAGACTTAACTTAGAAGAGCTAAGAGGAAATATAATAGCTGTCCCGGTAGCTAATACCTCAGCTTTTAATACTGGTACCAGGTGTTTAATGGATAACTCTGATGAACCAGATGCCAATAGAGCTTTTAACGGAAAGTACCAATGGCTTAGCAATCAAGTTACCAGGGTAATTGAAAGTGAACTCTTCAGTATTTCCGATTTTTTAATTGACTATCATATAGGCTCATGGGGTGCAAGTATGGCAGACATTGGTTATGGTTCTGATTACGAGAATAAAAATATGACCGAAATTAGCAAAGGCATGGCGGTTTCTTATGGTTTCCCAATGATACATGCCATGAAGATGTTTCGAGGAACCCACAGCGATAGAACTTCAATGGGTTGTGCAGGGACAAAGTATAAGATTCCAGGAATAGTCCCCGAAATTGGCGGTTTGGGTTTCGGAGAAGATATAGAAAAAGACTGGCTTAGCCAAAACATTAAAGGTATTACAGGTAATTTGAAGTATCTTAATATGCTAGATGGAGAACCAGACTTGTGTTCTGAATATCTTTTTATCAATGATTACTGGAGAACTTCTCCCAAGAATGCAGGGTTTATTGAAACAAAAATTGGTTTAGACCGGCAATTTACTGCAATTAAAAAGAATGAGCATTTAGCTGATGTAATTGATCCAGAAACCTTTGAAATAATTGAAGAAATAAAATCTCCCGGAGAAGGTGTTCTTTTCTATACCTGCAGAGATTACATGTCCAGACCCGGTGGTTGGACTTTCGGAATTGCCAATATGGAAAATGAAAACAGCAGATGGATTAAAAAAGAAGATTTAAACATTTTAGAAATTAAGAAATACCAAGCAATTGGTTAATTTGCTAACAAGTAAAGTAATTTTAAAAATAATGCATAACTTCTCAAAGATGAATAAGGAATAAAAGGGGTTGTTTTTAGGGATATAACGGCTATATGGTATAAAATTATTCGCATTCCTGAGAATGACGAAGATAAATAAAGAAAAGCTTTCCAGGGACAGGGAAGAGATAGGAGGTGAGAATAAATATATATTTGTGATTATCACAATATTTTAAAAAGCTAAAAAAGAATAAATTGATTTAATAATAAAAAAAGAAAGGAAGAATTTAAATGAAAAAAAGCATATTTTTAAAAGTAGTATTAGTTATTGCTATCCTTATTCTAACTTCTTTTTCAGTAATGGCACAATCTGATAGCGCAAAAGATGTGTTGATATATGGTACCAGCACAGATGCAGCTTCGTTAGACCCACATGTCCAGAACGATTCACATTCTGAACAAATAGTAGCTATGTTATATAACACATTAGTTAGGTTTGAGCCTGATGGAGAAATAGTCCCTGACCTTGCTGAAAGCTGGACTGTAAGCGAAGATAATCTTACCTGGACCTTTAAGCTAAAAGAAGGTGTTAAGTTTCATAATGGCAAGGAAATGACTGCATATGATGTAAAAGGAACATATGATAGGTTTATGGCTGAAGATGCTGATGCCTCTAGATTGATTGCTAAAAATCTCACTCAAATGTTTGAATCAGTTGAAGTAATTGATGATTATACAGTATCAATTACCACAGAAGATTCTTATGGGCCAATGCTTTCTTTGCTAAGCAACAGAACTTTGGCAATCATGGATCCTGATGTAATTGCAGAATATGGAGCATCAACAGGTGATTTTGTTGAATCATCAATCGGAACCGGAGCATTTAAGATTGTGGATTGGAAAAAAGATGAAGAAATTATAGTAGAAAGATTTGAAGATTATTTTGATGAGAATGCAAAATTACAAAAAGTTATCATTAAGGTCATACCTGAAGCTGCTTCAAGGGTAATTGCCTTAGAAACAGGCGAGATTGAAATGACAAATCAATTCCCAGCTGAAGACCTGCAAAGATTACAGGATGATCCGAATATTACGGTTAGAATGACTCCTTCAGTTGGAGGTAGATTATTCAGGTTTGGATGCAATGATCCTATCATTAGCAACACGCTTGTGAGAAGGGCTATAGTGCATGCGATTGACAGACAATCAATAATAGATGGTATGTTCCCAGGAATGACATACCCAAGTACATCTTGTTTAACCCCAGTGGTTTGGGGATATGCCGATCTCGGAGTTATTGAACAAGATTTGGAAAAAGCAAAAGACCTTCTTGCCGAAGCAGGATACCCTAACGGATTTAATACAAAAATAGTTACAACTCCTAGATATGAAAAAGGAGTTGAGCTTGCTGAGGTATTATCTGCTCAATTGTCAATGGTAGGTATTAATGCAGAAATAGAAGTACTGGAGTGGAGTGTAATATTACCTCTGTGGATGGGCGTAACCCCTGAAGTTTTTGACCAGCCTATGTTTATTATGGGTGCTGGCACATCTATGATGGATGCTGACGGAGGACTCAGAGCATTATACACTACCACTGAAACTGGCACCAATGAGAGAAACTATGGTTTCTATTCAAATGAAGAAGTAGATGAGTTAGTTTTTGCAGCAATGAAAGAAACTAATCCCGAAAAAAGGTTAGAGTTATACAAAAGAGCACAGGAGATACTATATCTGGAAGACCCCATGGGAATAATGTTGTTTGATACATACAACAGAACAGCGGCGGTTAGTAGTCTTCAGGGTGTAGAAACTAATGGTGTAGGAATGACCTATTTTGAAAGAATTTATTTTGAATAGATAAACAGTGATACAGTGATACTATAGCTTAAGAAGGGCAATTAATTGCCCTTCTTAAGCTATCAATTCTAACTAAGGAGCGTTGAATGAGTAGATATATTATTGGGAGATTATTATCAATAATCCCAGTATTGTTTATAGTTTCTTTTCTGGTATTTTTAATGCTTCATCTTATTCCTGGAGACCCTGTCAGGAATATGTTGGGACTTCATGCACCTCCTGCAGCAGTGGAAGAAATGACTAAAAGGCTAGGGTTAGATAAACCATTACATATCCAGTATTTTGATTTTTTACAAAAGGCTGCAAGGGGTGATTTTGGGATTTCTATTAGAACTAAGCAACCGGTAATAAAAGAAATTAGAGATAGATATCCATATACTATTAAACTTGCCATTGGTGGTACTATTTTTGCTACTATAGTAGGGGTACTTCTGGGGATAATTTCCGCAGTTAACCAGAACAAGTTATGGGATAATATATTAATGGTGTTATCTTTATTGTCTGTTTCCACGCCATCATTTTTTCTGGCGCTTTTAGCAATATTATTCTTTTCGCTCTATTTAGGACTATTCCCGAGTATTGGTATTCAATCACCACAACATTATATACTTCCTATTTTGACTTTAGGTGCTCAATCAGTAGGTATAATGGCAAGGATGACCAGGTCAGCAATGCTGGAAGTTTTAAACCAGGATTACATTCGAACTTCCAGGGCTAAAGGAATGTCCGAAAGAGTAATAATATATTCTCATGCTTTAAAGAATGCCCTTATCCCGGTTCTTACCGTGATAGGCTTGAGATTTGGTGGCTTGCTGGCAGGTTCAGCTTTAATAGAGAGTGTGTTTGGGATACGGGGAATAGGCCGTTTTATGATAGACGGAGTTTTGAACAGGGATTATCCCGTGGTACAAGCTACTGTTTTACTCATTGCTTCAACATTTATTATCATCAACTTAATTGTTGATATATTGTACAGAGTAGTTGACCCGAGGATAAAGTATTAACAAGGAGTAATATTCAAATGAATTCCAAGGTGTTTAGAAGATTTATAAAACGAAAATCTTCTGTAGTTGGTGGCATTATTATTATTATTTTTATATTAGTGGCAATTTTTGGGCCTTATTTAACAAGTCGTAGCCCTTTAGACATTGATTTGCGGAATACTTATCAACAGCCAAGTCGTAATAACTGGTTAGGTACAGATAACCTTGGCAGGGATACCTTAACCAGGTTAATTTATGGTGCCAGAATTACTTTAATTATAAGTTTTACCAGTGTTTTTTTGGGAACATTAGTAGGACTGGTCTTAGGAGTAATTTCCGGTTATTATGGAGGTTTTGTCGATACGGTTTTAATGAGGACCACCGATATTTTATTGGCTTTTCCCGGACTATTGCTTGCCATTGCTATTGTGGCAATTTTAGGGAGTGGAATAGTCAATACTATGCTGGCAATAGCTTTTTACTCAATTCCATATATTGCTCGAATAGTTAGAGGAGTTGTTATATCTATTAAAGAATTAGAATATATTCAAGCTTGTGAAGTAATTGGTTGTTCAAATTTTACTACAATCGTAAGTCATATTATACCTAACTCAATGTCGCAAGTCATTGTTAATACGACCTTAAATTTAGGAACTGCGATACTGACTTCCTCTGCTTTATCATTTTTGGGGCTGGGCGTACAACCACCTCATCCTGAATGGGGTGCTATGTTATCTACTGCTAGAGATGTAATGAGAACCACTCCCATAGCCGCTTTAATTCCCGGGGTTGCTATAACTTTAGTAGTATTAAGTTTTAGTCTTTTGGGTGATGGGCTTAGGGATGCCTTAGATCCTAAACTGAAAAATAATTAGAGTAATCAAAATAATATTAAGGAATAATAAATGAAAGATACTATATTAAGTGTAAAAAACTTAAAAACATATTTTCAGGTAGAAGAAGGCCTGGTGACTGCAGTAGATGGGGTTGATTTTGATCTTTCTGCAAAAGAAACTTTGGCTATAGTAGGTGAATCAGGATCAGGGAAAAGTGTTACAGCTTTATCAATTTTACGACTTATACAGGAGCCACCCGGGAAAATAGCTGCAGGTGAAATTTTATATCAAGGGAAAGATCTTTTGAAATTAACAGATAGAGAAATCAGAAAAATAAGAGGGAATGAAATATCTATGATATTTCAAGAACCAATGTCTTCTTTAAATCCGGTTTTTACTGTGGGAAAGCAAATAAGTGAAGTTATGATGGTTCATGAAAAAATTAGTAAAAAAGAAGCTGAAAAAAGAGCGATAGAATTAATCAAACTAGTAGGAATTCCAAATCCCGAAAAATGTATAAAAAATTATCCTCATCAACTTTCCGGAGGAATGAGACAAAGAATTATGATTGCTATAGCTCTTGCCTGTAAGCCGAAAATATTAATTGCTGATGAGCCTACTACCGCTTTAGACGTTACTATCCAATCACAAATTTTAAAATTAATGCAAGACCTGAAAGATAAAATTGATACTGCAATAATAATTATAACTCATGACTTGGGAGTAGTGGCTCAACTAGCTGAGAATATTATGATTATGTATGCAGGAAAAGCGGTTGAATATGGTGATACTGAATCGATTTATAAAAAACCTCTTCATCCATATACTGAGGGGCTACTTAATTCTATACCAAAAATAGATGAGAATTTAAAAAGACTAAAAATAATAAAAGGTACAGTTCCCAGTCCTTTTAATTTGCCAACCGGATGTAAATTTTCTACCAGATGTGAATATGTAATGGACATATGTTGGGAAAAAGAGCCAGATTATCTAGCTTTAAAAGACAGCAGGAAAGTTAGATGTTGGAAATATGCAGAGGTTGAAGAAAATGTCAAGTAAAAAAAAGGAATTATTGGTAGTTGACAATTTAAAAATGCATTTTGTAATAAAAGGAGAAGGTTTTCTGGCAGAAAAAAAATATTTGAAAGCCGTTGATGGAATTAGTTTCACTGTTTATGAGGGAGAGGTATTAGGTTTGGTTGGTGAATCCGGTTGCGGAAAATCAACAACTGGTAAATTGATAGTTAGATTATTAGAACCAACTGAGGGGAAAATCTTTTATAAAGGTGCAGATATATTAAGCCTAACAAAACATCAATTTAGAAAATACAGAAAAGAAATCCAAATGATTTTTCAAGATCCCTATTCTTCATTAGATCCAAGACAGAGTATTGGCAGAACTATTGGAGAGCCGTTAAGGGTAAACAAAATAAAAGTGGATATAAATAAAAAAGTGAAGAGTTTAATGGACGAAGTTGGCTTACGTGAAGAATTTTTCAGTAGATATCCCCATGAGTTTAGCGGAGGACAACGCCAAAGAATAGGTGTTGCACGGGCTTTAGCTCTCGACCCTACACTGATTGTTTGTGATGAACCTGTATCAGCTTTGGATGTTTCCATCCAAGCTCAAATTATTAATCTTATGCAGGATTTACAGGATAAATTTCAACTAACCTATTTATTTATTTCTCATGATATGAGTGTTGTTAAACATATGTGTGATAGGATTGCTGTTATGTATTTAGGAAAATTTGTAGAATTAGCTGATAAGAAAAATTTATTTAAAAACCCCAAACATCCTTATACTAAGATATTGTTAGAAGCAATTCCCATACCTAACCCAGAGAAAAAGAAAGAACAGGGAGCTGTAAAAGGGGATGTTCCCAGTCCAATTGATTTACCACCAGGATGCAGATTTCAGTCTAGATGTGATAAATGTAAAGATATCTGCAAAACTACAGAACCAGAATTAATAGAAGTTGAACCAGGACACTTTGTAGGGTGTCACTTATATTAAAAATAGTAAAGAAAGGGAATGTATTTTGAGACAATCATTATTATTAGAATTTCCGGTTGAAGAGTATCAAAAAAGGCTAAATAAGTTGATTAAACAAATGAATATAAAAGGAGTCAATGCAGTAATATTAACAAGTGATGAAAATACTTATTATTTTTCCGGATTTAAAAGTATTGTTTGGGCCAGTAAAGTATCCACTCCAGGTGTTTTAGTTATAACCAAAGATGGAGATATGATGATAGCTTCATCAAAAAATGGCAGGGAAACCGTAAGAGTTACTTCATGTGTTGAAGATATAAGATATTATGGCAAGGATAGTCCTTATGATAAATATGTAAATGCTATTTTAAGCATTCTTAAAGAAAAAAAATTACTAAAAGGTAAAATAGGTTTAGAGTTAGGTGTAGGCCACAAGATGCACCTTAATCACTATGATAGGGAAGATTTATTTAAGGAACTTTCTCACGAAAATTCGGAAATCTTCGATGCTGCTGAAATATTATGGGAAGTAAGAATGATTAAATCAGAATTAGAGATAGAAAAATTAAGAACATGTTGCAAGATTAATTCAGAAGCAATTGAAAAAGGATTACGTACAGTAAAAGCAGGAACTACAGAATTAGAATTATACAGATCGATTCTGCAAGAATATTTTCACCTGGGAGCAGAATTTGCTCTACCTATCGGTGTTAGAGCAGGCAAGGAAAGGTATTCACAGGGGAATTGTCCACCATCTTCAAGGCCAATTGGAAGAGGGGATATCATATTGGTAGATGGGGGTCCTGTATATAAGGGATATTATTCTGATATTATAAGAGAGGCAGTTATTGGAAACCCCACTAATTACCAGCTGGAAATGTTTAATACTGCAAGAGAAGCCTGTTACGTTGGTATTGAAAAGATAAAACCAGGCGTTCCTATTAATGAAGTTTGCCAGGCAGTTGATGAATATATGGATAGAAGTAAGTTCGGCCATATAAATGTGTATAAAAACTGGTGTGGTCATTCTATTGGAGTTGGTGTACACGAATTACCTATGATTGATATAAATACTACTATCAGTCTTCAGCCAGGCATGGTATTTGCTATAGAGCCTTATATATTTGAAGAAGGCGTAGGTAGTTTAGGTATAGAAGAAAATGTCCTGGTTACTGAAAAAGGTTATGAAATTCTCTCAACTTCAAATAGTGAGCTGATGATTTTATAGGAATGTAGCCAAAAGCAGGCAGCTAACTTAAATAATAGCAGTTCTACTCAAAGAGCAAATTATTCCAATTGAGCTTAAACATTTTTTATGATTTTATAAAAAAATAAACCATAAATTTTGTGAATCAAATTATTTTTCTGTTTATCTAGAATAAATTGCACCCATTTGTTAAATATAAATATTTGCCAGTAAGGCAAGGAAGGAAGATTTGTATGCAGGGTATAATTTTTACAGTTAATCCTGGTTCTACAAGTACCAAATGTGCTTTATCTTCTTTTTTGGGAAACAGAATAGAAACAATAATCGAAAAAACTATTGAGCATCATGAGAAAGAACTTAGACAATTCTCTAATATTTGTGATCAAGTTGATTACCGGGAGAAGCTAGTATGGGATTTTATTGCAAAATATTTACCAAAAAATGAAGATATAATTGCCTGTGCAGGACGAGGAGGTATGCTGACACCTGTCCCCAGCGGGGCAATAAAAGTAAATGAGAAATTAGTGGAATTTTCTTTATATAATCCGGTTTATCAGCATGCATCTAATTTAGGAGCACCTTTGGCTTATCGAATTGCCCGACATTATAAAGTTTCTGCATTTATTGTTGACCCTGTTAGTGTGGATGAGTTTTCCCCAATTGCCAGAATATCTGGTTGTCCTGATTTCCCGAGATTCAGTTTTGTGCATGCTTTAAATATTAGGGCAATGGTGCATAAATTTGCTGAAGAAGTTAAAAAAGATTTTAGTACTATAAATTGTGTTGTTGCTCATTTGGGGGGTGGTTTTTCTATTGCAGCTATCAATCATGGTAAAATTGTTGATAATGACAATCGGATGGAATCAGCTCCTTTTACTCCGGAAAGAGCCGGTGGTGTCCCCCCTATCCCTCTATTGGAGGCTTGTTTTTCCGGAAAATACACAAGAGAAGAACTATTATCAAAGCTATATGGAGAAGGAGGAGTTTATGCTTACCTGGGAAGCAAAAATATGTTAGAATTAGAAAAGAAGGCAATACAAGGAGATAAAAAAGTACAAGAAATATATCTGGCAATGATTTATCAGATAGGGAAAGAAATTGCAGCAATGGCATCAGTTTTAAATTTTAATATTGATGGAATTATTATTACCGGAGGTCTGGCAAAAGACAGTTTTTTAATTAGCGGGTTGAAGAAAAAAATTCAAAAGCTTGGCGATATTTATATATACCCCGGAAGCAATGAAAATGAAGCCCTTGCAGAAACCGTAGCCAGAGTTTTAACAGGCAAAGAAGCTTATCAAGATTGGCCGGTTAAGTATAATCAGGTTGGTTAGGAAGTAGACAAAAGGATAAAAATGAGTATTATAAAGAGTTTTTCCCAATTGGAAATCTTCATAAAACAGTTAAAACCTTTGAGAATTGTAGCAGTTGCCGCAGAGGAAGAGAGGGTATTAGGAGGAATAAAGTTCGCGCGGGAGAAGGGCATTGTCTTTGATCCAATATTGGTAGGAGATACTAATCAGATTAAAAAAAACCTGATAGATTTAAATGAAGATCCAAAAAATTATCAAATTGAGGATGCCCGGAATCATTTCGATGCAGCACAGATTGCCGTTAAAATTATAAAATCAGGACAAGCTCATATTTTGGCTAAAGGTAAAATAAATACAAGCCTTTTTCTAAAGGCTATTCTTGACAAAGAACATGGTATCAAGGTCTCCCCGATTCTTTCTAATCTTACTCTTTTTGAGATGGATTCTTATCATAAATTTCTCGGAATTACTGATATTGCTATTATCCCATTCCCGGGATTAAAAGAGAAAATTGAAATAATAAATAATTCATATCCTTTATGGAATGCTTTGGGAATTATTAAGCCAAAAGTAGCCATTTTGGCAGCGATAGAATCCGTAAATCCCGGAATGCAGACAACCATAGATGCTGCTTGTTTAGCTAAGATGGCTGAACGAAATCAGATTAAAGGATTTGCAATAGATGGTCCCTTGTCTTATGATGTAGCTATTAGTG
>Ga0334901_1003008_pt1 | contig 13383 bp, 11 predicted proteins | sample GraSluR3_MG_3_FD_207216 | JGI IMG/M metagenome (GOLD analysis project Ga0334901, IMG submission 207216) | Sludge microbial communities from methane-producing bioreactor in Wageningen University, Netherlands - Granular Sludge_15_08-R3 | ecosystem: Engineered > Bioreactor > Anaerobic >...
TTGCGGTTTTGATGCCTTTTCTTAATCAAGAAGAGCACTATAAGGAGTGGCAGCAGGAAATTTATGCCCAGATTCTTGAGGGGGCAGATTACACGGGATATATAAGCAAACGCCCCTATGAAAGTCCGGTTCAGCTGAGGCAGAAAAATGAATTTCTGGTTGCAAAAACGGATGCAATGTTGATTATTTATGATGAGGAATCGCCCGGCTCTCCAAATTATTCCCTGAGTGTCGCGAAAAGAAAAGCACGAAGCACGGCTTACCCGATTCAAGCCATAAATCGTTTTGACTTAGATTTTGCTGCTGAAGATCTATTGCAGCAAAATCCTGATTACTGGACAAATAATGATGCTTAACAAGTAAAATACAGGTTATTAAAATGTATCTTTTGATTAGCTTATTAACCAAACAATGCGCATAATAAAAAAATAAAGAAAACCGTAATGAATAAGCGATTGACACAATAGACTAAATTTGAAAAAATAAGACGAGATACTTAGCTTGGAGTGAATGGAAATGGCAGACCAGAAGACGATCAGATTAACAAAAAATGAAATTCTCCATAAAGAATTTAAAACGGGCTTTCATGGCTATCAGCAGGACGAGGTTGATCAATTTTTAGATATCGTGATCAGTGATTACGATATTTTCAACGCAGAGATCCTGCGCCTGCGCGAAGAAAACAAACGGCTTAAAGGTCAACTGACAGATGAAGAAGGACAGCGGACTGCTACACCGGTTGAAAATCAAGGGTTGACAAACTATGACATTTTAAAACGGCTGTCTAATCTTGAAAAGCATGTTTTCGGCAGCAGGCTCGGTGAATAATAACGAAAAAGGGTTGCTTCTTTAATTAAATTGGATTATAATGTGTAGCTGTGACATTGTTCGTGTTCGGGTGATCGCTGTATCCCTTGCGGATATAGAGGAAAGTCCATGCTCGCACGGTCTGTGATGACCGTAGTGTTCGTGCCTGGCGAAGTCATAAGCCAGGGTAGTTCGGAGCAATCTGAGCTAACGGCGGGAGAGAAACCTGTGTTCCTTCGGGAATATGGTTTGCCATCCCATAAAGTGCCATAGTGACGATGTCTTTTGGAAACAAAAGAAGTGGAACGCGGTAAACCCCTCGAGCGGGAAACTCAAACTTGGTAGAGGAACCCTTTGGAAGGAATCAAACGGAAAAAGGGACAGATGATTCTGTAGATAGATGATTGCCGCTTTCGTACGAGGAGCGTGCAGCTCCGTTTGAGTGCGAAGGTACAGAACATGGCTTACAGAACATGAATAATGCATTTTAATGAAGAAAAAGCCCGTTAAGGGCTTTTTTTGTTGCAATCTTGTGATTGCAGTTCATTTTGATAAATTTCAATTGTACTTTCGGCTATAAAATGCAGGAATTCCTAAGAGAGGAAACATCGACATGAGTGAGAAATGGACGTTGATTGCGACGACAGCGATGGGATTAGAAGCAATTGCCGCAAGAGAACTAAGAAATTTAGGCTATGAGGATTTAAAAGTAGAAAACGGCAGAATCTTGTTTTCCGGAGGACCTCTAGACATTTGTCGGTGTAACCTTTGGCTCCGTACCGCAGATCGTATCAGACTTCAAATTGGTGCATTTAAAGCGGATACCTTTGACAGTCTCTTTGAACAAACAAAAGCGCTCCCATGGGCAGATTTTCTTCCGGAAAACGCAATGTTTCCGGTAATCGGGAAATCCCATAAATCAATTCTGCACAGTGTGCCTGACTGCCAAGCAATTGTTAAGAAAGCAATTGTTGAATCAATGAAGCAGCACTATAATCAAGAATGGTTTGATGAAGATGGACCGATGTTTAAAATCCAGGTCGCACTTGAAAAAGATTGGGCGACGCTTGCCATTGATACTTCGGGAGATGGGTTGCATAAGCGAGGCTACAGACAGCTGCACAACTTGGCACCGCTCAAGGAAACCTTGGCTAGTGCACTGATTTTGCTCAGTCGCTGGAAGCCGGATCAGCCGTTTGTCGATCCTTTCTGTGGTTCAGGTACTTTGCCGATCGAAGCGGCTATGATCGGTCAGAATATTGCTCCAGGATTTAATCGGGATTTTGTTTCTGAATCATGGCCGATTATTTCGAAAAACTATTGGGAACAGGCACGAGAGGAAGCAGAAAATAAGGCAAACTATGACCAGCCCTTAATGATTATGGGCAGCGACATTGATCACAAAATGATTGAACTGTCCGAGCATAATGCACTCGAAGCCGGCTTTGGGGGACTCATTACCTTTAAGCAAATGCAGGTCGCTGATTTTACAACGAAGGATGAGAACGGATGCATGATAGGAAATCCTCCATATGGAGAACGAATGGGCGACCAGGAGCAGATTCAAACGATTTGCAGTGACCTTGGAGAACTGTTCAAAACTTATAAATCATGGTCCTTTTACTTCATCTCATCTTTTGAAAAATTCGAAAATTATTTTGGACGTTCGGCAAGCAAAAAAAGAAAACTGTATAATGGACGGATTCGGACCGACTTTTATCAATATTTTGGCAAAAAGTATTCGGATTAACGAAAAAACAGGCAAATCGGACCGCTTCACGAGCTCATCAAGCGAATGATTCTTCTTAGAGAAAGAAGGACATTACATTGAATACAGAGAAAAGAATGAAATAAGAACTTCCTGCATTTACTATCGTAAAAGGGGCGTTATCAATGGCGATTACTGAAATTGTGGATTCTTATAATAAATATGTGAAAAAAATTATGGACTTTAACGAGGCCATTGCACTTGCAGAATGGGATATGCGGACTGGTGCGCCGATAAAAGGAATTAAGCAGCGTTCAGAGGTCGTTGGAACGCTCTCTGATGAAGTTTTTAAACGGTCGACTTCTGACGAAATGAAAGGATACATAGATGCATTAACCGATCCAGCGGTTCATGATCAATTAGACTTGGTTACGAGAAGAATGGTTGAAGAATCGCAAAAAACATATGAACGCTTCATCAATATTCCATCTGAAGAAAATAAAGCCTATGTGATTCTCCAATCCGAAGCACAGAGCGTATGGAAAGAAGCAAAGAAAAACAGTGATTTCGAGATGCTCCAACCTTATTTGGAAAAAATGGTTGCGTTTAAGCGGAAGTTTATTGAGTACTGGGGCGTTAAAACAAATAAATATGATGCATTGCTCGATCTGTATGAACCTGGATTGACTGTTGAAACCATTGATCATGTGTTTGGCAAACTTCGCAAGGGGCTAATTCCATTAGTTGAAGCAGTTACAGCATCCAAAGACCAACCCCAAAACGCTTTTCTAACCGCTTCATTTCCTGTTGAAAAGCAAAAGGCGCTCTGTCTCCATTTACTTAAGGAAATCGGATATGATTTTGACGCCGGACGTCTTGATGAAACAGAACATCCCTTTGAAATCACCCTCAATCCCGGCGATGTGCGTGTGACAACGAATTACCAGGAGAATGATTTTATATCAACGGTTCTAGGAACGATTCACGAAGGCGGTCATGCTTTGTACGAACAGCATATATCTCGTGAATTAGTCGGAACGCCGCTATGTGAAGGGACCTCCATGGGGATTCATGAGTCACAATCGCTTTTCTTTGAAAATTTTATCGGTAGAAGCAAAGCGTTCTGGTCTTGTCATTATGAAGAGTTGAAAAAGTATGCAAACGGCCAGTTTGACGATGTATCTCTCGATGATTTCTATCGAGCCATCAACGTTTCCCGCCCATCCTTTATTCGTACCTTGGCTGATGAATTAACCTATCCGCTTCATATTATGGTACGCTATGATATTGAAAAAGGATTGTTTAATGGTGATTTGAGTGTGAAGGACCTTCCAAGTGTATGGAACGAAAAAATGAACGAATATCTTGGTATCACTCCCACAAATGACCGTGAGGGAGTGCTTCAAGATATTCACTGGCCAGGCGGCGATTTTGGCTACTTTCCATCTTATGCGCTAGGCTATGTTTATGCTGCTCAATTTAAGAACACGATGATTAAAGATGTACCTGATTTCGATGCGCGCGTCAGCTCCGGTAATCTAGAAGTGGTCACAGAGTGGCTCAGCAAACATATTCATCAGTTTGGCCGCTTAAAAAAGCCTCTTGAAATTCTTAATGATACGACTGGAGAAGGACCCAATCCAGATTATTTATTGAATGAACTGTCGAAAAAATACAGTGACATCTATCGTCTTTAATCCATATGATTCAAAGTAACAACCTGAACGTCAGAGATAGATCAGATTGCATCCTGTTCCTTGTTGAATAGGATGATGGAGAAAGGGGTTCTTTATTTGGCAAGACAAGTATCAGCTTATGATGATGACACGATACAAATACTCGAAGGCTTGGAAGCTGTACGAAAACGCCCGGGCATGTATATTGGTTCTACAGATTCAAGAGGGCTGCATCACCTTGTTTATGAAATTGTTGATAATGCAGTAGACGAAGCGCTCGCCGGCTATGGAAATGAAATTCTTGTTCGCATTCATAAAGACGGAAGCGTGAGTGTTCGTGACTTTGGACGCGGGATGCCAACCGGAATGCATCGAACGGGGAAACCGACAGTCGAAGTCATCTTTACCATTTTGCATGCGGGAGGCAAATTCGGACAAAGCGGCGGTTATAAAACGAGCGGTGGATTGCATGGCGTCGGCTCTTCTGTCGTCAATGCGCTCTCAGAATGGCTGGAAGTAACCATTTGGCGTGACGGAAAGATTTTCAAGCAGCGCTTTGAACACGGCGGTCATCCGGCGACAACACTTGAGGAGATCGGCACAACGCGTGAGACCGGATCATTGATCCATTTTAAACCGGATGCGACGATTTTCAGTACAACTGCTTACCAGTTTGACATCTTAAGTGAACGGCTCCGCGAATCAGCATTTCTTCAAAAAGGAATGAAAATTGTACTTACTGATGAACGAAGCGACCGTGAAGACGTTTATCACTATGAAGAGGGAATTAAAGAATTTGTCGCTTATTTGAATGAAGACAAGGACGTCCTTCATCCTGTTGTTGCCTTTGAGGGTACAGCCAATGAGATGGAGGTTGAAGTTGCATTTCAATATAATGACGGCTATTCGGAAAATTTAATCTCTTTCGTAAATCATGTGCGTACCAAGGATGGCGGCACGCATGAATCCGGATTTCGTACTGCGCTGACGCGTGTATTCAACGACTACGCGCGAAAGAGCGGTATTTTGAAGGAAAAAGAGAAAAATTTGGACGGTACGGATATTCGTGAAGGGTTCATGGGAATTGTCTCAATTCGTGTTCCAGAGCATTTGCTGCAATTTGAAGGACAGACCAAGGAAAAGCTGGGAACAAGTGAAGCGCGATCAGCCGTAGATACAGTTGTATCGGAACAGCTTGCTTATTTTCTTGAAGAGAATCCCCAGACGAGTGAAAAATTAATACGAAAAGCGACACGTGCACGGCAAGCACGTATCGCGGCACGAAAAGCCAGAGAAGATGCCAGAAACGGGAAAAAGTCGAAACGTAAGGAAACGATGCTGAGCGGTAAGCTGACTCCGGCATCTTCTAAAAATGCAGAACGCAACGAGCTGTACCTTGTCGAAGGTGATTCGGCAGGTGGTTCAGCAAAGCAAGGGCGTGATCGTAAATTTCAAGCTGTTTTGCCGCTTCGAGGCAAGGTCATTAATACCCAAAAAGCCCGGCTCGAAGAAATTATGAAAAACGAAGAAATCAACACGATTATTTATGCAATTGGCGCAGGGGTAGGTTCGGATTTTTCTATTAAAGACAGTAATTACGATAAAATTATTATCATGACAGATGCCGATAACGATGGTGCACACATTCAAGTGCTTCTGCTTACCTTCTTTTATCGATACATGCGGCCACTAATTGAGGCGGGTAAAGTGTATATAGCGCTGCCCCCTCTTTATAAAGTCAGCAAAGGGATCGGGAAAAAAGAAACACTTGAGTATGCCTGGGATGATAATGGACTTAAAGAAGCGATTAAAACAATTGGTAAAGGCTATACCATTCAACGTTACAAAGGCTTGGGTGAAATGAATGCCGATCAGCTTTGGGAAACAACGATGAATCCTGAATCGAGAACCTTAATTAAGGTTCATATCGAAGATAAAGCCTATGCCGAGCGTAGAGTGAGTACACTTATGGGTGATAAAGTGGAACCGCGGCGCAAATGGATTGAATCTCATGTGGCATTTGGTCTAGAAGAAGAAGCAAGTGAAGGATTGACCGCTGTGAAAGGTGCTGACTAAGTGTGGTAAATAGAGAAAAATTAGTGAATCGGACGCTCGAAGAAGTGATGGGCGACCGATTTGGCATTTATAGCAAATATATTATTCAGGAGCGTGCACTCCCCGATGTTCGGGATGGATTGAAGCCGGTGCAGCGCCGAATCCTCTATGCGATGCTTCGTGACGGGAATACGAACGACAAACCGTTCCGCAAGTCGGCAAAAACGGTCGGCAACGTAATCGGCAACTACCATCCGCATGGTGATTCCTCGGTCTATGAAGCAATGGTACGAATGAGTCAGGATTGGAAAGTGCGGATGCCGCTTATTGAAATGCACGGGAACAACGGTAGTCTTGACGGTGATCCGCCGGCAGCGATGCGTTACACTGAAGCTCGATTGTCGAAGATATCTGCTGAACTGCTTCGTGATATTGACGCGAAGACTGTCGACTACGTGCTTAATTTTGATGACACAACGGAGGAACCAACTGTTTTTCCATCGAAATTCCCAAATTTGCTGGTTAACGGTTCAACGGGAATTTCAGCGGGCTATGCAACAGAAATTCCACCACATTGCTTGTCTGAAATCATCGACGCAACGATTATGCTGATGGAAAATCCAAAAGCCACAGTCGATGATTTAATGACCTATGTTAAGGGTCCGGATTTTCCATCGGGTGGAATTGTTCAAGGATTGGACGGAATTAAGAAAGCATACAAAACCGGAAAAGGCAGAATTGTGTTGCGCGCCCGTACGGAAATTGACACCTTACGTACAGGAAGAAAGCAGATTATCATTACTGAGCTGCCCTATGAGGTTAATAAGGCGATGCTCGTGAAAAAGATGGACGAACTTCGCCTTGATCACAAGGTTGAAGGCGTTTCAGAAGTACGTGACGAGACAGACCGCAGCGGCATGCGTGTCATTATTGAGTTAAAGAAGGATGCAGATCCAAACGGCATTTTAAATTTCTATTTTAAAAATACCGATCTGCAGATTTCTTATAACTTTAATATGGTAGCGATTGATCATAAAGCTCCAAGACAGCTAGGGATTAAGGAAATCCTCGAAGCCTATATTGAACACCAAAAAGAAGTAGTTACTCGTCGATCACAATATGAACTTCAAAAAAGTATTGACCGCCAACACATCGTTCGTGGATTAATCAAGGCAATCTCAATACTTGACGAAGTTATTCGTGTGATCCGAAGTTCTAAAGATAAAAAGAGCGCAAAGCAGAATCTTTGTGATTCATTTGGTTTTACTGAAATCCAAGCAGAAGCAATTGTGAACTTACAATTGTATCGTTTAACGAATACGGATATTGTTACACTTCAAGAAGAAGAACATCAGCTGGATATAACGATTGCCCGATTACAGGGGATCCTTAATTCGAGTAAAAAACTGATAGGGGTTATTAAAAAGGAATTAATGGACGTTCGAAAAAAATATGCGGACGCAAGAAGAACGACTATTGAAGCGGAAATTGAAGAAATCAAGATTGATCTTGAAGTCATGGTTGCTTCCGAAGAGGTTATGGTCTCCCTTACAAAACATGGCTACGTAAAGCGTTCAAGTCTTCGTTCGTATACTGCAAGCGGCGATGATGCAGTGGCGATGAAGGAAACGGATCATCCACTATTCCAACAACAGATGAACACAACCGATACTTTACTTGTGTTTACGGACAAAGGCCGATATGTTTATTTGCCTGTCCATGAAATCCAGGATCGTCGCTGGAAAGAACTTGGCCAGCATATTGCCAGCATTGTTCCGATTGATCCGGATGAAGTTATTATCTCTGCTGTTCCTGTGAATGATTTTGAACACACAGAATTGTATATGACTTTCTTTACCAAACTTGGCATGGTCAAACGAACAAAATTGCTTGAGTATAAAGCACAGCGACGTTCAAAGCCTTTGACCGCTTTAAAATTGAAAAAGGATGACTCATGTATTGTGGCAATGGCAACCGATGGTTCTTCAGATTTGATCCTTGCGACTTATATGGGCTACGGATTACGTTTCGCTGAACAAGAGGCTGGAGAAGTCGGTCAGCGCGCAGCAGGTGTAAAAGCGGTTCAGTTAAAAAATGGTGATACAGTGGCAGGTGCCGTTGCATTTACAAAACAATCAGATACCCGCTTACTAATTGTTACTGATCGTGGTGCAGTCAAGAAAATGAAAATAGAAGGACAAATCGAACAAACCGGTCGACCGAGACGCGGCGTACAGCTGTTGCGTGAATTAAAGACACGACCGCATCATATTGTCGGATTGACACTTGTCGACAATAATGATCGAATCAATATAAGCTCAGATAAGGGCAAAGTGTTTACGCTGCAATCAGAGGATATTCGAGTATCTGATCGGTACAGCAATGGTTCATTCTTTTTAGATCAGGATGAGGACGGAACGGTCAGCGAAATTTGGTCCGATACCATTCAACTCAAAAAGGACGAAGGCTGAATGGCTATCTTCGGATAAAGAAAAGCTTGGCGAGGCCAAGTCCTTGACGCCGGCGGAGCCTTAGCTTTTCTTATACTAGATACCGCTAATCTTTAATTTTTATACATTCCTTTTGTATAAAATAGTGATAATAAACCATGGTCGCTGTGAGTACAATCAGATAGATCGGTAACGAGAAGAACAATTGATATCCGTTTTTATAATGGTACACGCCGACATGCCATGCCAATGCTTCAGCTATCATCGAAATCAGTGCCCAAATCGTAATATAGAAAAAATAGGTTGTTCGATTTTTTCTAATCACGACATAAAAGTAAATAAAAAAATAGGCGAACGGACCAAACATAACAAACGAGAGCATGTCCCAAAAATCAGTGAAGGGTGTATCATTTACATTATAGTAATTGAACGGGTTGATACACACTGTATTATCAAAAAAGGTGCTGATAAAAGCACCGATTAAAAGCATGGTGATTGTCTGCTGACGGTTGAACCGCTTGGGAAGAAGAAGCATAGCCGTATAAGCAGTTACTCCGGTGATCAAAATGAAAAGTTCATTTGAATTGAAAACTGTACCTTTAGGTATCATGTGAATCTCCTTTTTGATTTATTGGTCGCTTGACTGTTGTTTTTGGCTCAGGAGCTGAAATCCTTTTAGAAGGACCAGCATGAGTGTGTAAAAACAAATAAAGTAGATAAACAGTGTAACCGTGTTGATTGAAGAGACAATAGTATGTTTTTCTTCAAGTTTGCAAAAAAGTATAAATACACAAAAGCTCGCTGAAAACGTGATTAGTTTTTTCCATAAACCTTTGTCTTGTACTAAATTGATGGAGATTAGTGTGAGCACTGGGAAAATAATGTTCCGATTAAAAAGAAATGCCAGCGTACCTTCAATACTGTAGTTAAATCCTGGATCACCAAAATACATGCGCTTCGCAGGCAATAAGAGTGAAAGCATAATGGTGATTGAGCAAGTGAGAAATAGAAATAGATTTTCTTCACGCGAAAGCCGCTTAGGCAAAAGAATGAAGAGATTCACGATGATCCAAATGAGACATAGAGTGACGGCTAGAACCATTTTTTTCCCTCCTTTTTGGCGGTAAGAGATCAAGGTGCTGATTTCAAATTAGGCCGATAGTACCATCCATTATTTTGAGCGTTTATTCGGAAATTCATTCTGATCCTTGCATATCTTTATATTTATCATTCGATTGTTTACACTAAGCGTTCTAATAGCATTGATCAGAAAAATCACTTAGAATAAAATATGATGAAAAACGAATCATTTTTTATGGTATTTGGAGGGATTGTATTGACTGAAGAAGAACAAGAACTTTTTGATATAACGATAATAGGCGGCGGTCCAACGGGACTTTTCACCGCTTTTTATGCCGGCATGCGGCAAATGAAAGTGAAAATTATTGAGAGTCTTCCGCAACTAGGCGGACAGCTCAGCACCCTTTATCCTGAAAAGGAAATCTTCGATGTTGCTGGATTTCCAAAGATCAAAGCAAAGGATTTAGTTAAAAATCTGATTGTACAAGCCGAGCAGTTTCATCCTGAAGTCGTTCTTGATGAAGCGATTAGTTCTTTGGTAAGGCATGATGATGGAGTTATTGAACTGATCGGAGCATCCGGTTGCGTTCATCGCACGAAAACAGTTGTGATTACTGCCGGAGTAGGAGCGTTTGCACCTCGCCCATTAAAGGTCGATCAGAGTGTGGAAAACTTTACGAATATACATTATTATGTTCAGGATATAACGATCTTTAAAGACAAACGAGTCGTCATTTTAGGCGGCGGAGATTCAGCGGTTGATTGGGCAAACACATTGGCTTCAATTGCAAGAAGTGTGACCATTATTCATCGCCGAGACCAATTCAGGGCACATGAAACAAGTGTTGAAGCGATGAAAAAAGCGTCTGTACAAGTTAAAACACCCTTTATTGCGAAATCTGTTTCAGGTACTAAAGATCATATTGAACAATTAACGATACAAATGGTGAAAGGTGAAACAGAGGAAACATTGCCATTGGACGATTTGATTGTGAACTATGGTTTTGTATCCGCATTAGGACCGATTAAGGACTGGGGCATTGAACTGGAAAAGAATTCAATTCTCGTGAACAGCAAAATGGAAACCAATATTCCAGGCGTTTATGCTGCGGGCGATATTGCATCATATCCCGGCAAAATAAAACTAATAGCAACGGGACTGGGAGAAGCACCGACTGCTGTCAATAATGCCAAACATTATATTGATCCGAAATCGCGCACACAACCTGTACACAGTTCAAGCGCGGGGGAACTCTTTGAAAAGTGATACACATAAATTTTCTTGAAGCCTGAGATGTTCAGGCTTCTTTACATAAATTAGAAAAACAAATAGGCTAATGTCCTGTTATTCGAAATAAGATAAAATGATTGGAGCCCTAAAATGATCATTAAATCCATCTGCCGACTCAATGCAGAAATTAAAAAGGAAATTCGCCAATTGGAACAGTTTTGTTCACAGGTTGACGGTGTTCAATATGAGACCAATTTAGACGGTACTCTTAATTTCCATAAAGAAATGAAGTACACATTTCTTTGCTATGAGAATCATAAACTCATCGCTTTTCTGCATGTGTTTGCACCGATGCGTTCAGAAGCAGAAATTTCGGGGCTGACTTCGCCAGACTGCCGAGAAAAGGGTTATTTTACTGCCTTGCTGCTTCGAACAATAGAAGAACTGAACGCATTTCAAATTGCCGATGTGCTTTTTGTGTCCCAGTCGTCCTACCCAAATAATCAAGTGATTGATCATTTCGGTGCTTGTTATGAGTTCTCAGAGCATGTTATGTCGCTTGAGCGAAAAAACCACATGATACAGATTCCAGAACAGCCATTGTCGTTGACTTATCAAAGAATTGAGCATATGGAGCAATTAATCGAAGTCAGCGTAAACAGCTTTCATGATAGCCGTGAGGAGGCACGACGCTTAATTGAAATGGCATTGATGTCTGCAAATCGACAAGGTTATATGGCTGTTTTCGATGATCAAATTATTGGTATCTGTTTTGCACGATTTGAGGGTTCAGAAGCATTTTTATTTGGATTAGGAATACAAACTGAGTACCAGGGCAAGGGATTTGGCGGCTCTTTTCTTAATCGGATTCTAAGCGAATTGTTTTCAGGAACGGTTACGAAAGTGAAATTGGAAGTTGAATCTCGAAACGTTCACGCAATGCATTTATATACAAAAACAGGATTTGTATCTGATAACACGGTTGATTATTATCGTGTGCCAATTAAGAATCTGCTAGGAGCCTAACATGAACACACAACAAAAAAAAGAACAATATTGGCGATCAACGCTTTTAGAAGCCTGGCGTTTAATTGCGGCTGAAGGAATTTCTGCGACTGTAGAGGGAACAGCTGCATTGAAATTACAAGGTTGCACGATACATGATGATTTTTCCATCACCATTTCCATACAATGGGATGCGCTGGAGCAATTTTATCAAACAGTGAAAGACTGTTCAGCGAGCGGACTTAAAAAAGAAAACAATTGCTGTTTCTTTACCTTTCAGTTAAACGGGTATTCTATTCGTATCGATGGACATTTAGGAACGGTAGTTCGTACTGACCCCGATCGAATACTTATTGCTATTGAATCCTATCAAGTAGCAGTTAAATCGTTCGGTTATTTTTTGCGTACATTGCCAAAATCTGATCCGCTACGTGATAGGGTTAAAAAATGTTTAAGGAGTCTCCAAAATTCAGACGCTGATCAAAATGGTCATGCCTGGAATAGTGAGGCCTATCAAGCATGGGTTAATCGTTTCGGAACGCCTGAACAAGCAGCTGAGAAAATTAAAGAAAACCCCATAGCTAAGCTGGGTTCTCTTGCTCCCTACCTAAACGATATTCAGGGTAAAACGGTTATCAATCTACTCGGCTCTCATGGGAGTAAGGCACTCGCACTGGCGTTGATGGGAGCCCAAATAACTGTGGTCGACATTTCCTCTGAAAATGCTGCTTATGCCAAGAATGTAGCAGCAGCTCTCAACGTACCGCTAAATTATATAATTTCTGATGTTCTGCAATTACCTATTGATCAACATAAGGAAAAGTATGATAAGGTACTTATGGAGCTTGGGATCTTGCATTATTTTATTGATCTCGAACCGCTTGCTGAACTTGTATTTTCGATTTTAAAACCGGGCGGTCAATTTCTTATTCAGGAATTTCACCCCGTGTCAACGAAATTGGTTACTACACGAGGAAAAAGACAAATTGTCTTCGGCAACTATTTCGATCAATCATTGCACACACGTCAAGTGGCTTTTTCTAAACACCTTTCTCATCGGGAAAATGAAAATGAAGCACCACGCACTGTATTCTTAAGAGAGTGGACGCTTGGGGAGATCGTGACCGCATTTGCTCAAGCAGGTCTCGTTGTGCAGCGTTTGGATGAAGCACCGAATATGAAAATTAACGACATCGGTTTGCCTAAGTTATTTACTCTTGTTTGTTTAAAACCATAAATGTTTTCTAAAGAAATAAGAGCAGCCGTGGCTGCTCTTATTTTATTTCATATAAGATTGTATAGAGCGACCGAGCAAGGTCGTGCCTTATAGCGGGTGGGAAGCCCGTCGGAAAAGAGCTAGCCACTCATCCG
>Ga0334901_1003009_pt1 | contig 13375 bp, 9 predicted proteins | sample GraSluR3_MG_3_FD_207216 | JGI IMG/M metagenome (GOLD analysis project Ga0334901, IMG submission 207216) | Sludge microbial communities from methane-producing bioreactor in Wageningen University, Netherlands - Granular Sludge_15_08-R3 | ecosystem: Engineered > Bioreactor > Anaerobic > Unclassified...
AACTACTAAATACTCCCATACAATGGAAACTAACAGTATGAATAATATTAAATATCTTAATGTGTATAGTTTTTTGTTATAAATGGAAAGGAGTAAATTAACATACGAAAGGAGTAAAATCGGAGCCAATAGATCGTCGAAATAACACGAGAAAAAATAGTGTAAACTAGGGTTATTAATTTTTAAAAAAAGTAATACGTTCATGAAATGTAGAATCACACAAGAAAAGAAAATCGAAATATTTTCTAACCTATGTAACTTTTTTAAATTACTATATATTTCGGGAATATTCATTTAACTCTGGATTTTTCTCAAAAGGAAAAATAATATTAATATCCTGAATAAACACCTGAGTTTCCTCCTAATGGACAACAACAAACTGCCAAAATAAGTACCGCAAGTATAATTGCTATTGTAATTACTATTATCATAACAATTGGATTTTGATTAGCCATTTAAATACACGCCCAACAATTATATCAGTCATCAAAATATTGTATTAATGTATACTTTAATGTTTACTATAAAAATACATATCATTTAACAATGTATTAAGAAAAAAAACTATTTTCTCCGTAAATAAAAAAGTATGGCCAGTTATTCACTGGCTGATGTATTTTCTGGAACTGTTTTTGAATACTTAAAAATCTCTTCAATGCATAAATGACAGACTTTCCGTTCCCCACTTGTCATTTTATCGTTTATACGAAATTTTTGACCACACACAACACAAGTTTTTAGTTTCAGTGGTGGAGAATTTAATCTCTCTTTTATTTCATATGCCCAAGGAATACTACAAAATGCTAATGATGCAATTAAGCCACCAACATCGCCAATAACAAAAGAAATACTCACAATGAGGCCTGTGATACCTATTCCGAATTTAATATCTTCATCCATTTTTCATCACCTATTTCAAAAAATGGATTTAAGAGATACTTTCTATCTCTCTGATTATGCTTTCAGCTACAGAAATAACCTTTTTGCCCCGTCCCCGAAGTTCTTCTGTGCTACTACTCCACGATCTGATATAATATTGAGACTTCTCATTTTGTAGTCCAAGATATCTAGTTACGAGATAAGAAACAGCTTCAGCTTCTATTTCCTTAATTGCCTTGTCTAAATCAGCGCCTATGTGGTTCAGCTTGTAATGAGCAATCTCGTGCAGGAGTGAGCTCACCATTTGGGCTTCATTATCTTTAGGGGCAACTAAAATACGTTCTTTATTAACATTAGCATTGCTCGTTCCGGAATACTGGACAATCACAGGTAATGGGCTTATCTGTTTAATCTTATCAAATGAAATATCACCTTTAACCTTGTCCGGATGCCCGAATTCAAGGTTTTCACCTTCAGTCTGGTTCACATCAAAGACATTCACATATTTGAACCCCTTAACAATGTAGATGTCTTCATCTGTATCTTTATCCTTCACTTTCCTTGTTAATGGAGCTAAAATTCTTATAGCTTTTTCACCTTTGCATACAGTTCTACCGAGCTTTTGCCAATTCTTAAATCCACTCAACATACTTACTTGAGGATACTGCGCCCATGCGAGGATGACATTCCCGATGCTGTATTCATGTAGATTCAGGTTAGAGCTCCAAAGACTAATAAACTCATTTACTGCATCTATATCTTGAGAGAATGCTTGATCAATTATTTCATCAAGTTTTTCACTCAAAAACGAACTCAATTCAGTTCCTCTTTTCTCTTGTGGTATTTCAAATCTATCCATCGAATCACTCCTATTTTTTTTTAATTTCGGTGGAAATGATTCAATAGAACTATTAATACATGTATACGTAGATATATAGATTTAAAAGGGAAAGGAAGCACAGATTCGTCTTCAAAGCGATGATGTGGGGTGGGTGAGTTTTTCATATAGCTAGTTTTTCAAAGCCAGGGTTAGGGACTCCTAAAAATAGTAGGCGAAATTATATATTAAGTAATAAAAAATAAGAAAAAGGTAAGAAAAGGAAGTTAATTGTTCAGTGTCTGACTAATTTCACTCAGATGTAGGCTCATAATCATCCCATGCATCTAATAAAATCCTCTCTTTTTCGTTAGGATTTTCTTTTAAGCGTTTGACAGCTTCATTTACTATATCCTGAATGTTATCAACATCTGCATCGGATTTTACTTTTTTCTCTTCCTCTATAGCATCTAATCTGGCTTTAAGATCATAAATTACAGAATTTAAGCCATTTATTTCCTTGTCTTTTTGGTGCAACTTTTGATTTATCTCTTTGTACTCAGGACTAGTATAATCCTTCATTTTAATTTCATCAATAGACAAGAACGGGTAAGCTTGTTTATATCTTTCTAAATATTTTTTTTCATCAGGAGCGTTGTAAGCCTGTGAAATTCTATCGGGTACATGACCCGCCAGATAATCAGCTAAGGCAAGGTCTCCTGTGTTATTGGATATTGTTGATATAAAATACTTTCTAAGTCCATGACTCCTATGCCTTCGAAAAGTTATTTCTTTCACCTAATTTAGTGAATATCTTTGTAAATCCACGGGTAGTTAGTTGGTCCCCATATCTATTCACAAAAACAAGCCCATCAATTTCAGGATGAATTTTAGGATTTTTACTCTCTAATCTAGCTTTCAAATAAGCAAAAATTCTTTTGTGAGCCTCCGGAGGTAAAAAACAAAAATGTAAGTGATTAGACTTTTGTCGTTTAATATAAAGAGTAAGGAATGTTTCTTTTATTTCTCTCTCACTATCAAGAAGTTCCTGTAAATTATTAATGGGCCTATCAATCTCTTTTTCAATACTATTAGCAATCTTACGTATAGTTAATTTCCGTATCTCATTTTGGGCTAGGCCAGTTAGTGACATAGTATAAACAATGACAGCATCTCTCAAATTAGCTACATCAATCATCTTAGAAATTTCCTCCCTAGTTAAAATAGGGCCTTGGTTCTTTTCTAAAACTGTATTTCCCTTCTTTTTCGCAATAAAAGGAGTTTCAACATCAAACGTTTCATAAAAAGATAAAATTGCAGCTAAACGATTATTGAATGTTCCAGGAGAGTTCCCAATTTCTTCCAAATGGCCGATATATGAAATAATATGCGAAGTAATTTTACGCTGCCGTAAAATCTTCCCAGAACTTTGTTCTTCCTCTGCTTCTTTTAATAACGTTTCAGGCGTGTATTCTGCACCATCTCGATTTAAAAAATTTATATACCTACTTATAGAATCTTTATAACCTTTACGAGTATTTTTTGCGAGACCGCGTCGTGAAAACCAATCCATTAGAACAATATCGCTTTCTATCATAGTATTATATTGAACTTTCCCCCTATTATATCCCCCTGGAGTTTAATATAATTAGTATTATTTGTCGTTAAACATGAACAATAGTCTTCAAATATCTAAAACACAGTTCATCCTTTGAATTTGAGTAATATGATGAGTTTCTATCTATTAAAACTATGTGAGAAGGACATCGTTAAAACGCTCCTCCACCCCCACCACCAGCACCCCCACCGGCACCTCCACCACCAGCACCACCCATAGCTGCACTCATACCACTATTCAGGCCAGAGGAGAGGTTGGAGTATCCTCCAAAGTAAAAGAACGGGTAAACATTGCCTCCAATTTCTTTTTGTGGAATAATCATTTCCATTGATTCAGCTACTTTATCTGCAATTCCTAATGCACATGCATATACCAGGTATTTATCCCATGTTTCAATAGATTCTGGAGGATATTTTTTTATCAGACTGAAATCCTGAAGATATTTTGCAAAATTATGCCACTTTGCATCATATTCTTCACCATAAGTTGTCCAGTGCCCAGCTATTTTTTGGGGCATGATAAAAGAAGTTAATGATACTAAAATTAAAATTAAAGAGGATATGAGAGCATATTTTGCTTCTGGTAATGTATCAAGTGCCGAGGCAAAGAAAACAAATATGGACACAATCAAACCAATTCCTGCAAAAAATTTAAGGTATTTATCTCCTTTTTTAATGAACAATTGAGCCATTCTCTCATCATTCAAAAACTGGTTTACTACATCCTTTTTCCACATTTTATATAGTTCATAAAAGGTATGGAATTCATTCCCGGATTGGCTTTCTGAATTTTCAATCATGAAAACTCGATTTTTTAACTCTTTTTTAAATTTGTCCAGATATATTAAACCGTCTTTTTCTTCAAAATGACTTAAGAAGTTGATTATGTCAATTTCAAAATTCCAAAGTTCTACCGGGTCTTTAAAACTATTGAATTTCAATCTATTGATTTTTAATGACAGAGAATGGTGTTTATCCTCATTTGAATGATTTTCATGGAGAATCAAATAATCACGACGGATTAAATCCAATATTGTGGCTCTGAACCCATCCATATCTGGTTTTCCCACTTCTTTACCTAATATTTTTCCAGATATCGCATTCACAACCGCTGGTGGATCATCTGTTGGGATATCCCTTTCATATTCTGCATTATAATCTATTTTAGGATCACGACCATATTTTAGGTAAAGTATCAGTGGAATAAAACATGCTAAAAGCATCAGCACTGTTATTAAAGAGTATACATTTGCTCTGAAATTCAAATCATTCTGAAACTCCTTTTCAATCTTCTCCATTTCTGGCAGAATATCCTGATCTACGTAAATAACGTTTGGAGGATTACTTGCAAACTGGTTTTTAGGTATGGCCATTCTCACTTCAAAAAACTGGCCTTGACGGATTTCTTTACTGGTTAACTGTAATGTATTTCCCTGCCAACTATAATTCGCCACAGTGGTAGGTGGATTGAACCAGAATTTCACTCCGTCACTAGATGCAAAATATACCTTTGCATTAACTTTCCCCACCTTAACAGCCCAGCCTTCCCCTACCAGTTTATATTGAAGTTCAGCCATGTCATTGTAAAATCGTATGACATTCAAAAAATCGTATTCAATAATGATATCTACATCCCTATTGGAAATAGGAATAGTTTTAGCAGGATCTGAATATAAATAAATTGTAATGTGCTTGTTTGAACCCTGATCAGTTATGTTATAATTAGAATAAACACCTGGAGTGGAAATTTTAATATTTTCCAGTTTAGCCTGGTCCCTTATAGGTATATCCCTATACACACCATTAAAAGTTCCTGAAAAAGAATAATGAATTGTTTCTTTAACATGAAGTGTTCCATCGGCCTGTAAATAAAGATCCATGTTAATAGATGGGATAGAGTAGCTTCGCTCAGCAGCAAAGGATGCACCTAACCCGAAAACCAAGAAAATGAATAGTATGGCTATAAAAATAAAATAAATATTCTTAGCCATTTTTGATCTGTTCCTGAAATAATCTAGAACTTAACTTCTGGAACTTCTCTTTTTGCCCCTTCAATTTCGAAGAATTCTGCTTCCTGGAAGTTAAACGTGGATGCTATTAGATTACTGGGAAACATCTGGCATTTATTGTTGTACATTAACACTGTATCATTGTAAAACTGCCGTGAATAAGCTATTTTATCCTCAGTTTCCGCTAACTGACCCTGAAGTTCCATAAAGTTTTCATTAGCTTTTAACTCAGGATAATTTTCTGCAACTGCAAAAAGGCTTTTTAAGGTTTCAGTTAATATGTTGTTAGCCTCAGCATTTTCTTGAACAGTCTTAGCATTCATAAGACCTGCTCTTGCTTCAGTTACTTCTTCAAAAACTGTTTTTTCGTGTTTAGCATATCCTTTAACTGTTTCCACCAGGTTGGGTATCAGGTCTGCTCGACGATTTAACTGAACATCAATCTGGGACCAGGCATTTTTAACCCTATTTCTGAGTTTAATTAGACTGTTGTAAAGAGAAACAACGAATAACACTACTACAATCAGGACTATTAGAATAATTATTTCGATTATCAGTTGAACCACCATTCATAAAGTTTTGTCATGTTCTTATTAATAGTACCCCATTATCCTTAATAAATTTAGTCCTAAATAATATTCTATTAAACCAGTTAGTCTCTTAATCTTCCTTTAAAGATTTGAATTCTGTATTCAACTATATATTAGCTAGATTCATACCATGTGAAAGGTGTGTGTAAATATAATTGTAAGCAGGGACTGCAAAAAAGCATATGATGGTATCTAAGTATCCTTTGTCGTTAATACGTTAAATATAATATTGAAGTGGAATAATATTAATATAAAGGTAATTGTTGAGAATTATAGAATTAAAATAAGAACAACTTATCTTACTATTTCCTTGCTGTCTCATAAACTGTTTTCAAAATGGGGGGATATCCGGTTGAAAAATATTGGAACAGGAGTTATGATAGTTGCTGCGGTGTTTTTGGCTGTAGTTCTTGTGATTTTACCCCACAACCCTCTCCTTTCAGATAACAATACCCCAGAGAGTATCGAAACCTCTTCCAATGAATCAAATCCATACCCTGAAAATATTGTTAATCCTAATTCCAATATCTTAAATATAAATGCTTACAGTCTAAACATTTTTATAAGCCAAAATAAAGGACAAGATAAACAAACCCCATCACCTGATTCTCCTAATATTGCTAAAATCGTTGGTTTATTCAATTCATATGTTGAAAACCTTTTTAAGAATAGTCTTATCCCTGGAGCAGCCGTGGTGGTGGTTTATAAGGACCAGATCGTTTACATGAAAACCCTGGGAGCAAAAAAGGTAGGGGAATCTGATCCCATAGATGTGGACACCATCTTCCAGATTGGCTCTTGTACCAAGGCCTTCACTTCCACTGCCATTGGTGCTCTGGTGGATGAGGGTTTGATGACCTGGGAGGACACTGCCCAGCAATACTTCTCTGATCCTAATGAATTCACCCTGCAGGATCCTGTAGCCACCCAACAAGCCAATATGAAGGATCTGCTTTTACATCGCACAGGTATGCACGAAAACGCAGGGAACGAGCATATTATGGATTTCGGCTATGATTTTATGGAAACACTCTATCGTATGAGGTTTATAGAATCACAGAGTGTGTTTCGTACTAAATTTGCCTACAATAATATCATGGTTTCTCTTGCCGGCCATTCTGCTGCCCGGGCAGCATCCACTACTTGGCCCCAGTTAATAAATGAAAAAATTTTCCAACCCCTGAAAATGGATTCCAGCGTAGCTACCTACCAGGAATATGTTAACAGTCCCAATCATTCCGGTACCCATGTTATAATTGATGGAGTGACCTACTATGTGGATCCACTCAATCTGGATGGCATGGCTCCTGCCGGAAGTTTAAGCTGTTCTATAAAAGACATGGGTAATTGGCTTCGTTTCCAACTTAATGAAGGAGTTTTCAACGGGCAACAAGTAGTTTCATCTCAATCTCTGGCTGAAACACATACCCCCCTGATTTATATAGGGACCGAATCAGACACAGAACTATGGTATGCCCTGGGATGGGGTGTTATGTACACCCAAGGCCAGACATTCATAGTCCATGCTGGATCAACCCGGCTATCTGCAACCCAGGTCCGCCTTCTACCTTCTGAGGATCTGGGCGTGGTGGTTATGGCCAATGAAGGCCCTGAAGGAAGTAAATTTTGTGAACTAGTCGCCCAGGAATTAATGTCAATATACCTAAAAAACCAACCAGTCGATCCTTCAGTCATCCCTGGAGAAGATATGGGAGAACTTCAACTAGAATCAACCGTAGTTCAACCAACAACTACTGATCCTCTCCCATATCCTATTGATAACTACGTGGGTACCTATTATTCTGATTATTATGGTAACATCAAATTTGAGAAAGTTGATGATAGTAACCTAAATTTATACGCTGGAAATAATCCAGATCCTTATCCAGTGACCCATTTGAATGATAGCATCTTCGTAGATGTTTATCACCAGAAAAATATCACCTTCAGTAACTTTGAAAACAACATTCCCCAGGAAGTCCACACTGATCGGTGGGATGTGAATGGTGGTAACGGAACTTTCAACAGAGTTTAATTAAACCCATAGATTGTTTACTTTTAATTAACATTCAACCATTTAGTGCATTATTTCAGTGTTATAACCAATTATACATCCTTAAAGTTTTAAAAACCCATTAATTATTTCTTAATTCCAAGAAACACTTAAAATTTATATTATTCCGTTTACATAGTAACCTCATAAAATTTTTGTATTATTAACACAAAGACAGAGAGGTCAATTTCAAGTGTAAAAATGGAGATCAATAAACTCCCTCCTGAGGAGGTTTACACTGAATTAAACTCTTCTCAGAATGGTTTAACCAATAAAGATGCTGAAAAAAGGCTTGAAAAGTACGGGCCTAACCAGATTGAGGAAGTTAAGAAAAAACCCGTTATTTATAAGTTTTTAGCTAATCTTTACCAGCTTCTAGCTTTACTTCTATGGGCAGCCAGCATACTCGCTTTTTTAAGTGGAACGCCCCAGTTAGGATTTGCTATTATCGCAGTTATTATTATAAACGCTATTTTCAGTTTTTGGCAGGAGTACAAGGCAGAACAGGCCCTGGAAGCTCTGAAACGAATATTACCATCCCAGGCTAAGGTGGTTCGAGATAACCAAGAAATAGAGATATTGGCCGCAGAACTGGTTCCTGGTGATGTTCTGGTGCTGGATGAGGGAGATAATATTTCGGCTGATTCCAGGTTGGTAGAAGCCAATCAAGTGAAGGTGGACAGCTCTACCCTTACTGGTGAGTCCAAACCTGTACGTAAATTCGCCCATCCAGTGGCTGCAGGTGACCGTGCCTTTGTAGAGGTGGGTAACCTGGTATTTGCAGGGACTAGTGTGGCTTCTGGTTCTGCAAAAGCTGTGGTGTTCGCCACTGGCAGAGAAACTGAGTTCAACCAGATAGCCAGCCTGACCCAGGAAGTACGGCAGGAACCCAGCCCCCTTCAAAAAGAATTAGGAAGAGTTACTCGAATCATTGCCCTGATTGCGGTACTTTTAGGGATAAGTCTTTTTGTGGTGAACTTGTATGTGGTTAAATTACCCCTTCAGATTGCTTTTATCTTTGCTATTGGTCTTACCGTGGCTAATGTTCCTGAAGGACTGCTTCCCACAGTCACCCTGGCTCTGGCTGCATCAGTGCAGAAAATGGCCCGTAAAAATGCCCTTATCAAACGTTTATCCAGTGTAGAAACTCTGGGATCCACCAACATTATCTGCACTGACAAAACCGGGACCTTGACCAAGAATGAAATGACTGTGCGTAAGATATGGTTACCCTGTGAGGTACTTGATGTCACTGGGGTGGGCTACTCTCCAGAAGGAGAGTTTTTACATAGAGGTAAATCCATTGACCATCATGAAATCCAGGAACTCAAACTCCTCATGAGGGCTGCTACCTTCTGTAATGACTCTAAACTCATTGAACCTGATGAACCTGGGGGTAAATGGAAGGTAATTGGTGATCCTACCGAAGCAGCACTGCTGGTTGCTGCCAAGAAGAGTGGGTTTGATTATAAAGAACAGCTGGCGAAAAATCCTAGAATTATAGAGTTAGCCTTCGATTCCCAGCGGAAATCCATGAGCAGCATACATAAAGACCAGGGAAAACAGGTAGCTTACGTTAAAGGAGCACCTAAAAAGATTATTCGACTTTCCAGGGAGATTTCTATAGATGGTGAAACTAAACCCTTCTCTGAAGAGGCTAAAAACAGAATAATAGCTAAACATGATGAATTGGCTGCTTCTGGATTGCGTATTCTGGCCATGGCGTATCATGACCTTCCATCTGACTATGATAATTACAGTACAGATACTGTGGAGAGGGATCTTACCTTCCTAGGCATGGTGGCCATGCAGGACCCACCCCGTCCAGAGGTGAAACCTGCTGTGGAAGATTGTCATAAAGCTGGCATCCGTATTATTATGATTACCGGAGATTATGGTTTAACTGCCCAGGCCATAGCCCAGGAAGTGGGAATAGTAAGTGGATCCTGTCGCATTGTTAAGGGTAAAGAACTGGACCAGATGAGTGATGAGGAAGTTAAAAAAATCCTTAAAGGTGAATGTAATGTTATTTTTGCCAGGGCTGTGCCCGAGCATAAGATGCGAATTGCCAGTCTCTTGGAAAGTGCCGATGAAATTGTGGCTATGACTGGTGATGGTGTTAACGATGCTCCTGCCCTTAGAAAAGCAGATATTGGGGTGGCCATGGGCATAACTGGTACTGATGTGGCTAAAGAAGCTTCAGATATGATCCTTACTGATGATAACTTTGCCACTATTGTGGCCGCCATTAAGGAAGGCCGTACTATCTATGAAAACATTCGCAAATTCATCACCTACATTTTCTCCCACGAAACAGCCGAAATCGTGCCCTTCATTTTGATGGTTCTCTTTAGAATCCCCTTACCCATTACAGTTATGCAAATCCTGGCTATTGACCTGGGAACCGATACTTTACCAGCATTAGCCCTGGGGGTTGGTCCTTCCGAGTCTGATGTAATGGATCGTCCACCCAGGGCCCGTGAAGAACGTCTTCTAAACTTTGGAGTTATATTTAGGGGCTATATTTTCCTGGGAATCATTGAAGCTGCCCTGGTAATGTCCGGATTTTTCTGGATTCTTTTAAGCAGCGGGTGGACCTGGGGCCAGCAACTCACATTCACCGACCCCATATACCTTGAAGCCACCAGCATGGTCTTCGCAGGTATAGTTCTGGCCCAGATGGGAAACCTCCTGGCCTGTCAAACCAACAGAACCTCAGTAATGGAGGTGGGATTATTCAAAAACAGATGGATACCTGTGGGGATCGCTTTTTCAGTGGTTATACTGCTGGCCATTATTTATATCCCTATTTTACAGGAAATATTTGGTACCACCGCCCTGGGACTCCACGAATGGTTATATCTTCTTACCTTTGTGCCTATAATGTTCCTGGCTGATGAAATTCGCAAATATTTTGTCAGAAGAAATATTAACTGAAACGTCCCCTCTTTTACCTGAAGGGTTACTCTTGCACTATCTTCAATAATATAAATAATTAAAAAATCCAGGAATAATAACCTGAAGGAATAATAACCTGATTTGATGAGTTAAAGTCTTAAACACCCATTTAAGGTTTAATTCTCACTTCAACCCTTTTTAATGGTTTTATATCTAATTCTTTTTTATGGTAATTTAACATGAAAGAATAAGCAATTATCAAAACCTGTTGCTGTTTTGCCTGCTCTAATGTACTTGAAAATGCATCGTCCATCTCCCAGTTGGGTGAAAAGAGTTGAGCATCTTCTCGGGGAATTACAAAAAGTACTGCAGAACCCATTCCCTGTTTTTTGGCTTTGATAAGTTCTTCAAGATGTTTTTTCCCTCTGAGGGTAGGGGCATCTGGGAATCTCCCGTGACCATCTTCAACCAGAGTACAGCCTTTTACTTCCAGGAGAATTTTATTCCCAATTTCATGCCTGTTTCCCTCGTTATCCCCGTTATTTATGTTATCCTTATCATCCTTATCTTTTAGAAGGAAATCAATTCTGCTTTTACCAAAGGTGTATTCTCTTTTTTCAATTTCATAGTCTGATAATTCTGTTAAAGTCCGACTTTCAATGAGTTCAGCTGCCAGATCACTGTGAAAACCAGAATTAATAAGCACCCATATTCCTTCACTTTGAACAGCAATGACATCATACTTGGTCTTACGGTTAACTGGATTTTGGGCGGGTCGAAGAAGTAAAGGGGCATCAGGAAGCAATAATTCCCTGAGTCTTCCAGGATCTCTTAGATGTGCTTTTTCTGTTAGCCCTTCTGCTTCAAAGATCACCGTGAAGCGGTTGGGTCTTTCCAGGAAGACCCCAGTTATAATGTTGGTAATTTTCATCTTATGGAAATTGGTCATTTTTTGCTAATAAAACCACCATTATCACCATTAATAATATAACATGAATTAATTTTCAAAACATGCCACATATTCATTTTTGCCATTTTTTTCATAAATTAGCCCCCTATAATCATTATGTCTCAATTTAATGGACAAATCTAAATCTAGATCATTTTCTTTAATGAGTTTTATCCCATAATCAATGAGATCCTGTACCACTAACCTCAAATCATTTTTATATTTTTCTCCAGCAATACGTCTACGCCTGGTGCTAATAAATGTAAAAAATAAATAAATTAGGATAAAAGAACTTATAATCAGAATAAAAAGGTTGTTCTGGTTTATATTTACATATAAACTCATGAATTTAGCCAATATAATGATTACAAATAAAGAAATTGCAATATAACTAATAAAAGAAAATCCACTATCTATTTGAGTAAATCTGAATCTTTTATAATGAGAATCGTTTTTTAAGTTGATCATTCTTTGATAATTCCGATTGAATCTCAAGGAATATCTAAGAAAATACTCATTAGGGTCCGGATTGATAAGATTAGAATAAATACCTTCTTGTAGGAAAGGATCTATTTTTTCCTGGATTTTTTGATAGATTTCCTGATTTCTCCGTGCGAATAAATATTTTTGTTCCTGTTTTGACAATGATGTGAGTCGAATTTTAAGTGAATAAGGTCCGATCCCCATTATTACAGGTAGTCTGAAGGAATCTATCTCTATTATAAATGTTATTAAACCTTCAATCATTCTTTTGTTTTCTAATTCTATTTTTTTGTTTTCTAAATCTGTTTTTGAGGGGTTCAAATATTCTTCACCTGCAAAAAATGTCCATGATGCCAGTGCAGTCATGATAAAAGAGTAGAAGAGTATGAAAGCCGAATAAATGAAAATTCCAGAAATATAATTATTAATTATGGCCAAAATCGGAGGTGAAACTGAAATCATGACTATGTCATTAAAAGGGAGTTTAAGGGGAGGTGATTGTTTATATGACTTATAAAGTGTCACAATTGTTGACAGGGCCACTGGAAAAAAAAGGATTAACAGTTCAAACAGGGCCACAAAAGGCAAGAGTTCAGGTTTCAGATAACTTACGAATATGCTGAATTCTGCTCCAGAAATGTGATATAAGGTAATTGTGTCTTTGATTGCAATTATGTAAATAAAAATTAATATAACAATGGGAATTATCCGTTTTGCTTTCATTTTAATCTTAAATCCATTGTATTTCCAATTAGTATCCTCTTTAAACTCAATTTGTAATATTATCCTAAAAAGTTTTCGGAAAATAATAAATTAGAAAAAATTAAAAATTTAAATTATCAACCACTTGAACAAAATCATGGGCCTGTATCAAAGTTTCATTAAAGGGCTGGTACCGGTAGTTCTCAAACACCATGGTTGGTGTGCCAGAGCGTATTAGGGGGATGGTAACATAAGGACCACTGGTTGGTCCACCATCTAAGGGAGGTACATAAAAAACAAGCCAATTTATTTTGTTTACTATTGAATGTGCCAAGAACAGGGAACGTTCGTCTGGAACCGGGACTGATATGAACTTGG
>Ga0334901_1003010_pt1 | contig 13359 bp, 14 predicted proteins | sample GraSluR3_MG_3_FD_207216 | JGI IMG/M metagenome (GOLD analysis project Ga0334901, IMG submission 207216) | Sludge microbial communities from methane-producing bioreactor in Wageningen University, Netherlands - Granular Sludge_15_08-R3 | ecosystem: Engineered > Bioreactor > Anaerobic >...
TGCAGCCATCTTTATTTTAGGGGGCTTACTTTTTAAAATCAAAAAACCACAACCCTTAACTCTCTGTAAATATATTAGTTAAAAAATATTTCAATTAATTTTGTATTTTTATCGGACAGTAATGATAAAGAAGTAAATATGCCCGAGCAGCAAAACATAGAATTCAAAAGCAGTTGGCACGATGATTACCTTAAATGGGTTTGCGGGTTTGCCAATGCGCAAGGGGGTACAATTTTTATCGGCAAAGATGATAATGGGAACACCATTGATGTCCCCGACTACAAACGCCTTATGGACGATATTCCAAATAAAATACGCAACTCAATGGGAATAACGGTTGAGGTTAATTTGCACGAAGAAAACAAAAGCCATTTCATTGAGGTCGTTACATTGCCCTATTCTGTTCCTGTTTCATTAAGAGGCAGGTACTATTTCAGGAGCGGAAGCACGAAACAAGAGTTGACCGGAGCATCATTAAACGATTTTCTACTGAAAAAATCAGGCAAAACTTGGGATGACGTAGTTGAGCAGAGAGCAACCTTTGACGATATAGATGAAAAGGCATTTGAGTCTTTCTTGAAAACATCAGAAAATAACGGACGGTTACCAGAAACAGTTGGGTTAACATTCCCTGAAATATTCGAAAAATTGCGTCTTACCGAAAACGGACTTTTGAAACGAGCAGCAATTATACTTTTTGGTAAAGACCCTGGTAAATTTTATCCCAATACATTTGTTAAAATTGGTCGCTTTGCAAAAGTCGATACAGACATTCAGTTTCAAGAAGTGGAAGAGGGAAATCTTCTATCTTTATTGCGTGGGGTGCTAAACCAATTAAACCACAAATTTTTGATACGTCAAATTGAATTTGAGGGAATGTATCGAATTGAAAAAGGTGAATATCCTGTTCCTGCAATTCGTGAAATGCTTTTGAATGCATTAGTTCATCGCAACTATATGGGCGCACCGATACAAATTCGTGTATATGATGATAAAATAAACATTTGGAATGAAGGAACATTGCCTGATGGACTTAGCATAGAAGCATTAAAACGTTCTCATTCTTCGAAACCAAGAAATCCTATTATTGCCGAGGTTTGCTTTAAAGGAGGACTTATTGATGCTTGGGGGAGAGGAACAATCAAAATTATTGATACCTGTAAACAGGCAGAACTACCCGAACCTGAATTCTCCGAAAGAGATGGGGGATTTTTAGTATCACTTTTCAAAAATACATTAGCAGTAGAACAGCTAAAAAAACTTGGTCTAAATGAAAGACAGATTAAAGCAATTGAATTTGTGAAAGTGAATGGGAAAATCACAAATACTGATTTTAAAGTGCTTCAAAATGTTTCAAAAGCAACAGCAACAAGAGATTTGACTGAGTTGGTTGAGAAATTTGAATTACTAGATAAAGTCGGACAAACAGGTGTTGGAACAGCTTATATTTTGAAGGGCTCATAAACGGCTCAAACGACTCATTATGGGTTCATAAACGGCTCAAAGAGTAATAGAAAATTCCCTATGACATTGCAAGCACATTGCCAAAGCCACACGAGCCAACGCTACAACCAAAGCTTTCTCAAAGAGCTTGCAAGCCAACGCACATAGAAAAGACAAAAGATTGCCACCCTGTTAATAAAAAACTTAAAGACAAAATAATTACGAAATGAAAATGGTTTACTTTTACGGAAAGACTAACGAAAGATTAAACGCCAGTGCACAACAAGGGGTGTAGCCAACGTGGGTTGAGATGGGTTTTGGAATCTGGTTGCTTTTTGGTAGCTTTACTAACGGAGGATAGAGGCGAAGTTTCAATCCCCCAAACAAAACAAGCACGCCAACGTAGGCAAAAATTGTAAAATATCCGCCAAATAATATGTCAATCTGTTTTGCGTCAATAGGCACAATTCACACTCCTTTCAAAAGAAAAGAGGGAATGCCAATACAATCAACCGGATCAAAAGGAATAAGGGGTACAATAAAATTGAAGAGAAAATATGTTGAGGGCTTGCTTGACCTTGATAAGTTCTCCCATATTATCCTGATATACTACTTTCATAAGTCCACAGGATTTAACCTGCAGGTCATCCCATTCCTTGACGACAAACCACACGGGCTATTTGCTACCAGGGCTCCCAAAAGGCCTAATGCAATCGGCCTATCAGTAGTAAAACTCCTGGGCATTAAAGGCAACGTTCTTGATATTGAGAATGTTGACATGCTTGATGGCACACCTCTTTTGGATATAAAACCGTATATTTCTCAGTTTGATATACATGAAATAGAAAAAAGTGGCTGGATAAACAACAAGACAGGCTATCCTAACGAGGTTAAATCGGACGAAAGATTCAACGAATAACTCCGCTACCGCACGAACCTACCCGCCAGCCGGCGGGGAGCCCGGCGAACACCTTAAAATATGAACTAGGGGTGAGGCATCCAAAAAAAGTATGTGGGGTTTGGGGCAAAGCCCCAAGATTCGCACTCGCTCGGCGAAGTCAGCGACTTCGCCGAACCTAAGTAGCGGTCTCTGACCGCGCAAGATTCAACTTGTAGCTAGGCTTAAGGATTGTAGTAAGTGTGTAGCTGCGCAGTAAAATGGCGAAAAGTAATTTTTTTAACGGCGGTAGGGAGACCGCGATTTAAAAACGGCGAAGCTATAAACCTCGCCGAGAGGGGGTGTTTTTTACATGTGTCCTTTACCACAGGTAGCAGCTATTCTTTAGCACCTCAAAAAAAGATTCAACCCTTTTTTTCCATATACTTCATAGTCATCACTAAATCAATTTAATAAGAACTTCTCTTCACTTTTAATTATCAAATGATACACAGCTAGGCTTAATAATCCAAGGGCAATAATTGTATAATTCATGGTATATTTCATTGCCAGTGTAAAATAGCAATGGGTTGATTGGTGGTTTTCCGATTAATTTCGTATCTGTATATTTTAGTCTGAATTATGATTGAAAGTTATGGGTTCAACATGAATAGTTGAAATAATACCAAATTTATCTTCTATAATATTTTCAATTTCAGTAGCTATTCGATGACCTTCCTCGATACTTAAATCATTTCTAAGCTTAATGTGAAAAGTCAACTCCTGATGTCCTACATAATTGTGAATATGAAAATGATGTAGCTGTATGTTTTCTGTATCATACTGTTGAATCGAATTTCTGATTTTTTCTATCAATTCTGAACTAGGTTTCTCGCCAAGTAGTTTGTTTATTGCCTCTTTCGCAATTTGATAGGTGGCATAAAACAACATCAATGAGATAATTGCACCTAATGCACTATCAATCCACCAAATTTGTTTCGCAAACAAAATCCCAATCAACACTACTACCGATGAAAGTGCATCTGTCCGATGATGCCACCCATCAGCTTTTATGCTTACATTTTCAGTTTTCCGACCAATGTAAAAGGCGTATTGAGCCAATGCCTCTTTAGCAACTATCGAAATAATTGTAACCACTATAGCAATTGTACCGAACTCAGTAGATTCATGGTTTTTAAATTGAGTGAATGAATCTCTAAGGAAATCAAACGCAATTATACCAAGAAGGAAAGCGATAAATAAAGCAGCAATCTGTTCCCACCGTCCATGTCCAAAAGGATGCTCGGTATCTGGTTTTTTGGACGATAACTTTACAGCTACAATGACTATTATTGAGCTGAAAGAATCCGAAAGCGTATGCCATGCGTCAGCCGTCAATGCAATTGACCCCGTTACCATGCCAGCCCAAAATTTTAAAACGAAGAGAAGGCTATTTACAATAACTGAAATAACTCCTTCTAAGTAACCCGATCTTGTTTTATCCATAAATTCAATATAGTTAGCCTTACCTAATCATTAGAATGGCTTATTAATGCAATTCAATGATTCGACAGATTTATTTAATAGTACGATTAGTATTTTTTTTTCTGATTCGGTCATTCCTTCGGTTAGCAAATCTGCTATTCTTTTATGCAGCTCTGTGTGTAACGATGCAGCTTTTTCGCCTTTCTCTGTCAAATGAACATGCGCACTTCGCCTGTCATTATCTGAGGCAACTTTATATAGAAAATTGTTTTTCGCAAGTCTTTCAATCATTACAGATATTGATGCTTTGGCAATATTCATTTTCTCAGCCAATTCAGTAAGTGAAGGATTCTGCAAAACCTTAATTAATTCAATGCAATACAGTTGTCTTGATGTCAGATTCTTCAAATCTGTTTCTTGTTTCATTTCTTCTTCAAGAATCTCACTTGAATGTAGAATTGAATTCAATATTTGTTCTAGGCTTCTTTGCATTTTCAAATTATTACGATACAAACATACATTATAATTAGGTATACCTAACTATATTTCTGAAATATTTTTAAAAGTCACTTTATGGATGCTTGTCTGGGATTTTTTCTTGCATGATCGCTAACTACGTGGTCGCTTTTAATACGAGTTTCAAAAGGATCGTTGTTGAGCCAATCATAACCTTTATTAATCCTGATTTAAGCTACAACCCCGAAGGTTTTGTAAACCAAGATACATTTAACTTTTCACGTATGTTTTTGCACTACCCCAATCGGTACGAAGGCGAGGATTTCGTTGTGGGCAACATTGGGAATGCAAACGTTAAGATGTCCCCGAAGTGGAAGCATTGTATGTAGTAAAGGCTGGGGAAAGAAGAAGAACGAGAGTAGATACAACATCATCTTTACGGGCCTTCTGTTTTTAGCCGATTTTGGCGTAGAGTTCCAAAAGTCAACCAATATAATCCCAAGGAGAGATATTCCAGATGTGTTTACTAAAAAAGCGCATCGCGAACGTTCCGAACAGCTGATGGTGATAGGCTGTCCCGATTTCACAAGCCATTTTGCTGTATACACCGAGGATGAAACCGAGGCTCGAAAACTCCTTGCCAAACCCTTTCTACAGTGTATTATAGATTTAAATCGTAAACATTCAGGTAAGGTTTACCTTTCGTTTGTTGGCTCGTGTGTATTCATCGCGATATCCAAAGCGGAAAACCTTTTAGGAACCCCCTCTATTCAAAAATATCACTCGAATAGAAAGTGTAAAGCCTTACTTTGAGCAGGTTCAGCTTTTTACCTCTCTACTTCGCGAGCTCAACCCTGCCAATGATATAAGGCTTATTGTAAGGTTTACGGCAAACCTTTATCAACTTGGTATGTTTCTTTAACATCGCCTAATGCTCAAAAAGGGCTTTGCATTGGCCAATGCATCATAATACCTGATGTTAAGCTGTGATTTTTCAATGATTTAAGTAACTTTGCAACCAAATTAAAAGTTTATGTCAACTAGTTTAAATAGTAGGGAGCCGCTGATTTTAATATCGAATGATGATGGCTATCGTGCCAAGGGGTTGGAGGCTCTAATACAAATGGCCAAGCCGTTGGGCAGGGTGGTTGTGGTTGCTCCCAGCGAGGGGCGCTCGGGCATGTCGCACGCCATCACCATCAAGGATCCACTACGAATCCGTAGGCAGAAGCGTACCGACGATGTGGAGCTGTACTCGGTGAATGGTACGCCTGTAGATTGCATAAAGCTGGCCATGAGCCAAGTGCTTAAAACCACTCCCGATATAATCCTATCTGGTATAAACCATGGATCCAACTCGTCGGTTAGCGTTTTCTACTCCGGAACAATGGGAGCAGCTATTGAGGGGTGTTTGTACGGAATCCCTTCCATTGGCTTTTCGCTGCTCGATTTTATGCCCGATGCCGATTTTACTGGTGCTGTGGAGTATGGTAGGCCCATCATAGAGTCGGTGTTGGCCAATGGTCTTAAAAGAGGCGTGTGCTTAAATGTAAACTTTCCGGCTATCCCTGCCGATGAGCTTAAAGGTGTTAGGGTGTGCCGACAGAATATGGGCACGTGGCGCGAGGAGTTCGATAAGCGAACCGACCCCCGTGGTATTGATTACTACTGGCTAACTGGTTACTTCCACAACGAGGAGCCCGAGGCCACCGATACCGATGAGTACGCCTTAGCGAATGGTTACGTTTCGGTTGTGCCCATTAGGGCCGACCTAACCGATATGGCCGAGGTGGAGACCCTATCAAAAAGTTTCAATTTAGATAATACAGCAGAGGTAAAGGCTGAAAAATCAAAGTCTCAATAAAGCATCTCCTTGTGAAAAGAAAAAAATTCGACAACCTTACTTTAGGTCTTATAGTTGGAATAGTGGTTCCCCTTATAACTTACTTTTTGGTGCTCCGATTTGTATACCCATTTCAATTCGCCGACAAATCGCTGCACTCCATCTGGCTACACCTTATGGCTCCAAAAATGATCAGCATTGGGGCAATACCCAACCTGGCATTCTTCTTCCTTTTTGTCTACACAAATAGGCTGAAATCGGGTAGGGGAGTGCTAATGGCCACCATTTTTTACGCCATAGTGGTGCTAATCATGAAGCTAATTTGGTAAGCGCAAATCCTATGAAGTACTACTTGATAGCCGGTGAGGCCTCGGGCGATTTGCACGCATCGAACCTAATGCAGGGCATTTTGTTGCACGACCCCCAAGCCCAGTTTCGTTTCTTTGGTGGCGACCTAATGGCTGCCAAAGGGGGTGAGCTGGTTAAGCATTATCGCGAGATGTCGTTCATGGGCTTTTGGGAGGTGCTCGTTAACCTTCGTCAGATATCAAAAAATCTAAATTATTGCAAAAAGGATATTGCCCAGTATAAACCCGATGCCGTTATTCTGGTCGATTATCCTGGGTTTAACATGCGAATCGCCAGGTTTGCTAAGCAGGCTGGGTACAAGGTGTTTTACTACATCGCCCCTAAGGTTTGGGCGTGGAAGGAATCGCGGGTTAAGGCATTAAGGAAATATGTCGATAGGCTGCTAATCATTTTCCCCTTCGAGGTTGATTACTTTAAGAAGCACGGTATTGATGCCGTTTACTGTGGAAACCCGCTGGTCGACACGCTGGTTGAGGCCGGAAAAGATGAGGCTTTTATTGCACGTAACAAATTGGACGGTAAACCAATAATTGCGCTGCTTGCGGGTAGCCGTATGCAGGAGATAAAATATAACCTTCCGGTTATGGTAGGTTTGGCAGAGAAATTGTCTGCCTATCAGCTGGTGATTGCAGGCGCACCCTCGCTCGATTATAGTGTGTATGAGCCTCACATAAAGGGTACTGGGGTAAAGATAGTTTTTAACCAAACCCAGGAGCTGCTAAAGCACTCAGTGGCTGCAGTGGTTACCTCGGGCACAGCAACACTTGAGGCAGCGCTGCTTAATGTACCCGAAGTGGTATGTTACCGTGGTAGCCTTGCGTCAATGCTTATTGCTAGTATGTTTATCAAGGTTAAATACATATCATTGGTAAACCTAATAATGAATGCCGAGGTGGTGAGGGAGCTAATACAGTTCAACCTGAACAGCGAAACTCTGTTCGATCAGCTGAGCAGCCTTTTGCCTGGTCAGCCCGGCAGGGATAGGATGCTTAATCGGTTTGCCGAGCTTAGAGAAATACTTGGCGACATAGGAGCGTCGGAGCGATTTGCCAAGGTAATTGTGGAGTCAACAAGGAATTAAATATGCTCGCTTTGCAACAGTTGTGTTCCAAAGCCGTAACATAAGTTTTGCATTAACTATGTTTTTATGAAGCGAATTGTACTTTTTCTGGTTGTTTTAGTATCGGTTTCAGCAGCAGTAGCTCAAAAGATAAGCGTTAGCCTGCATAACGAGCTCAATTTGCAAACCGTTTTAATAACCCCTGTAAGTGGGCATTACACCATTATAACCGAGGATGGCAACTTTGCCCTAAGCCCCAACCAAATTATTTACATTTCTCGGGTTGGCGATTCGGTTAGGGTTCGCGATATGGCATCGCACTTTGGCACGTGGAAGCGAATCTCCATTGTGGGACACACCGAAAACGATGCAATTCGTATCAACTCTATTCTACCTTCGTTCCCAGCGCGTATTTACGATGAGAACCTAGTTTTTTATGTTGATTTTAACCGCCTAATGGCTATTAATATTGTCGATTTCGATAAGTACATCGCAGGGGTTGTTGAGGCCGAGTCGGGCCCATCGGCGCATATCGAGTTTTACAAGGCGCAGGCGCTCTTGGCTCGCACCTATGCTCTGGGGCATATCGATAGGCACAAGGGCGAGGGGTTTAACCTTTGCGATCAGGTACATTGCCAGGTGTATAAGGGGCGAGCCAGCCGTAACCCCGACATATTAAAAGCCACTAAGGAGACCAGTGGCCAGGTTGTTGTTGATGCGAATAGGGATCTCATAGTGGCAGCTTTTCATGCCAACTGCGGTGGCCAAACCGCCAACGCTGGCGATGTTTGGGTTACCTCGCAGGATTACTTGGTTTCTGTCCCCGATAGCTACTGCCGCAATATGCCCGGGGCAACCTGGGAGGTGCGAATCCCCATCGATAGGTGGCGCGAGTTTTTAATTGACCGTGGAGTTCCTGCACAGGATATGGCGCCTAGCCAGTTTGCATACGCCACCAAGGAGAGGGAGTACTACTACGTTGTAGCCGGGATTAAGATACCAACTGCTGATGTTCGTACCTACTTCAACCTTCGCTCTGCGTACTTCTCTGTTGATATTGTTAGCAATATGGTTAGGCTGCGTGGCAGGGGGTACGGCCATGGTGTTGGTCTTTGCCAAGAGGGCGCCATGCAGATGGCCCGTAGGGGCAGAACCTATCAGCAGATCATACAGCATTACTTCCAAGGGGTATCCATTACTCATTACACCGATGTGAATGGGTTTGATGAGGATATCAACATTGTTGATATAGACTAGCGTGGCACACTCCTATTGCGCATTAGCGCTTGGTGGAGCTTACAATATTATTGTTTTACATTAACCTTAATTTTACTAATGTTTATTATTGACAAACCTTATGTCTCTGATTTGTTCAAAGATACAATTATCAGGAATAGCTATAAGCTTTTAAAGAACGAGTTTGCAATTAATGCTGGCCATTTTAGCGGCGATTTAATGTGCGATACCCAGCAGATGATTAAGGAATTTGAGGCAAAAGAGCTGCTGTACCTAAACTCTGAGAATAGCATTGAGTGGATAGCAACCAACTTGGCCAATACCTCTTTGCCCCAGTACATCAATGTTTTCAAGAACAAGGCCCTGTTTAGGGATATGATTCGCAAGATGTATCCCGATTTTTACTACCAGCTGCTCGATTTAAGCGAGCTTAGCAATTTTGATGCTAACAGCATAAGGAAACCATTTATTGTAAAGCCAGCGGTTGGGTTTTTAAGCCTTGGGGTGTATACCATCTATAGCAACGATGATTGGGCTAATGCTGTCAAAGCCATTGAGAAGGAGATGATTGAGGTGAAGAATATGTTTCCTAAGGAGGTGCTAAATACCAGCAAGTTTATTATTGAGGAGTATATTGAGGGAACCGAGTACGCCTTTGATGCCTACTACGACAGTGAAGGAAATCCGGTGATAGTAAATATCCTCAAGCACCTTTTTGCCTCTGCCGAGGATGTTAGCGATAGGCTGTACATCACATCAAAAAGCATTATCAACGAGTTTAAGGATAGGTTCCAATCCTTTCTGGAAGCGATGGGGCAAATACTTCAGATTAAGAATATCCCTATTCACGTTGAGGTACGGGTTAATGGCGACTCCATAGTGCCCATTGAGGTAAACCCCATGCGATTTGCTGGGCTGTGTACCACCGATATTGCATACTATGCCTATGGAGTTAACCCGTATGAGTATTTTATTGAGCGCAAGAAGCCCGATTGGGAGAGTATTCTAAAGGGCAAGGAGGGTAAAACCTACAGCATTGTTATTCTCGATAAGCCAAGGGGGATTGACGCCAATGATATAAAGGATTTCGATTTTGATGGAGTCTTAAAAGGATTCGAAAAACCGCTTGAGATTCGACGTATGGATATTAAGAGATACCCCGTGTTCGGTTTTGTTTTTGCCGAAACCCGCGATGAGAATTTTGCAGAGCTAGAGAGTATTTTGAAGAATGATTTAACGGAGTTTATAAAGCTAAATGATTGTCCGTTATGATACCTAAAGCCTTTGTGTCATTGCGAACCACGAAGTCAAACCCACGTGCTTTGATGGTTAAACAATCTATAAAATCCTGTTAATTAAAAGATTGCTTCATCCGCTGGCTGGCGGATTCGCAATGACGTGTCATTTTAATCAACTCATTTGTTATAGGCATTATGGCGGGTAATCATATAAAACTATAATATAGATTATGGCTTGTTATGGGTTCGATGATGTTGAAAATGGCCTGTCAAATCGCCAAACAAAAGTGTCGGTTCAGTAGAGATTAATTACATTCATCCTTTGCGTTACTTTATGTCTTCTTAGTGCGCTTTGTGTAATATCTTTTTAATTGTATCACAAAGCACACTAAGGTTTCACAGAGTTCCACTAGGAAACTTTTCTTGCAGTTTCATTCTCTTCTTCAGCTTATAGTCGAGCCAAGGTTTTTCACCTTTTTCAAACCAAGCATTCTAACCATCCAGCTGGGTAGCGGCTTTTCATCGTCTCGTTTGTCTAGGTTTAGCGATATGCCATACTTCTGGGCAATGGGCACCCTGTGGGTTTCCACAAACTCAATGAGCGTACCATCGGGATCCTCAATGTACGAGAAATGCCCTGCTGCCTCGCCCATGTCGAAGCTGCCCTTCTGGTTGTGCTTAACGTTGGAGTTTACGGTAAAGGGGAATCCCTTTGCGTTGCATTCCTTCTCCAGCTCATCCATTCGGCGGATATCGAAGCAAAGATGTATAAACCCTGGATCTCCCCAGTAACGACCTTCGTATAGCTTGCTGGGGGTGCGGTCGAGAGCCTGAATGAGCTCAATTTGGGCATCGCCCAACATTCGGCTAAAAGCACCCCTGCGGGGCTTGCTATGGGTTAGTACCACCCTACGGAACGAACCACTGCCACCGTTAAGCTCACTCAGCTCATCGAAGCTGCCGGTTACATCGGCAAGTATCTCGTCAAACTCAAGGATGTCGCGGTAAACGGGTAGCGCTTTGTCTACATCCGACACCCCGATAACCGCACCGTAGGTTGCGCCGGTGGGTTTGGTTGGGTTTTTCTTGAACCACCCAATTCGGGTTTCAATCACCTCGAACGTGTTGCCACGTGGGTCTTCAACATAAAAATGTTTTTGCCCACTTGGGCTTGTAGTGATAGCGGTTATTGAGTTGGTCTCCAAATTGCTGAGGTGTTTGTGTGCCTTTTCTATGTCGTAGCACTTAATTTTGGCAACACAAATTCCCAAGTCGCCAACCTGCTGTTTCTCCTTGGCCTCCACGGGGGTACGGCCAGAGTACTGCCAAATTTCAAATCCACCACCACCCTCGATGTTAAGCGCAAGGGCAGCGTGCCTTTTTTGAGGCTGATTGCCGGTGTAGGGCAGCATGAGCTCGGCCACGGTATCGTCCTCAAAAACCCGAACATCCACGCCAAATGCCTCCATATACCATTTCCATGCTGGGTAAAGATTGGTAACCCCAATCCCAATTTGTTGTATTCCACAAATAATTTTTGACATCTCACTTTTGCTTTTAGTTGGGTTTAATCTTTTTTATCACCTTGTAAAAAATGCGGGGGAACAACCTTTTGATATGAACCATCAGCAGCTCCTTGCCGCCAATTAGCTTCTCTGGCTTCTTTGCCTCAATGGCTTTTATGTACTGCCTAGCGCATTCCTCTGCCGATATTCCATTTGCTTGTCCCGGATCCATAACCCCATGCGATTTGCCATCGTTGGTTATGGCGTTTATTGAGATGTTGGTGTTTACCCTACCGGGGTAGGCAATGGTTACGCTAATGCCATGGGGCTCTAGCTCCAGCCTAAGCGTTTCGTAGTATCCTTGTATTGCATGCTTTGCCGCAGCATAGGCCGAGCGGTATGGAAACCCAAACTTGCCCGATATGCTGCTGGTGGCAGCAATGTAACCCGCCTTTTGCGCTATCATCCCGGGTATCACGGCCTTGGTTAGTATAACGTACGAGAAGAAGTCGATTTCCATCACCCTGCGATCGATTTCCAGCGGGGTTTCGTGCGCAAGCGAGCGTTGGCTTATACCGCCATTGTTAATCAGTAGGTAGATATTACCAAATCGATTAACCGTTTCGATGGCGGTGGTTTGCACCACGTTGGGGTCGGAGAGGTCGAATGCCACAGCTTCGCAGAAGCTGGTTAGCTTTAGGCAGCTGCTCTTTACGCGCTCGAGCTCGGCCTCGTTGTTCGACGAGATGATGAGCCTTGCGCCCTGCTTGGCCAGCTCGTAGGCCAGGGCCTCTCCAATGCCCGATGAGGCGCCAGTTACCCAGCATAGCTTGTCCTTAAATACCATAGTAAAAAAAGTTTTTTTAAAAAAATGAGGTTGAAGCAACGCTTCAACCTCTGCAAATATGCAAAATATTTAGGAGTTAATCCTCATAGTTCTTCTCCGAAATCACCTCGCCCGATTCATTGTAAATTATCCATATCCCCGAGCGCTCCCCGTGGGCGTAGGTCATATCATAGCGTAGCGTTCCGTTCTCGTCCCAAACGTACCACTTGCCATGCTTTTGACCGGTTTCAAAATTCGCTTCCGCAACTTTTACCCCATGCTCGTTAAATGTTTCCCACTTTCCATCTGTTTTACCCTTGGTGAACGAACGGATCTCGTTTACTTGTCCATTGGCAAAGTAAAGCTGTGTAATGCCATGCAGTAGCCCATTTTGAATGCTCATCTCAACTTTTAGCGTACCGTCAGCATAGTATTCTTTATGATATCCGGTAAAATGGTTACCCTTTGCATCGAGGTAAACGCCATCCTTTTCAACAACTTGAGCCAAGCCAATGGAACTAGTAATAAAAATAAGTAAGGTGATTAACGCTAATCTCATGAGTAGTAAGATGAATTGTTTGAGTAATTGTGATGTTTGTATATGAATTGTTTAAGTCTATTTGTCGATAATAATTCTGCTTGCAAAGTTATTAATAATTTGTTTCTAAGTTTCTCTGCTATCTTGATATATTTTGGTGTAAGTCATCAAACCTGACGATGTTAAGATATTGTTAATTAGGGAAGATACCTGGTGCAAGTGCTTTGTTGTTCATTACTTTGCCCGTAAGCGTCAGCATTATGCTATTCTGTAGCTTTACTTTCAGTATTTTTTTTGAACCTGTCTATATGGTTAGCTTGCACGCTAGCCTCCTCGCTGTAGCGAGTCGGCGTGTAGTTAACATATCGTTAATCTAATCATAACCATTTAATAAACCCATTGCTAATTAACGAGGGTAACTTTGCCCTGTGATTTATTGATAATCCTAACTATTTCAACATTTTTTAAATCCTATCTCAATGC